>Ga0308165_1000234_pt1 | contig 130153 bp, 126 predicted proteins | sample PhyWR2_FD_201032 | JGI IMG/M metagenome (GOLD analysis project Ga0308165, IMG submission 201032) | Phyllosphere microbial communities from UC Gill Tract Community Farm, Albany, California, United States - DLSLW.R2 | ecosystem: Host-associated > Plants > Phyllosphere > Unclassified | place... | reverse complement strand
TTATGGTCATTCGGACCAGTTTTGTAACCAGTATGCATAGGGTGTGGGTAATACAGCGTGCGGGTCGGTGATTTCAAGCTCCCGCGCCGCGCGATATGGCCAGTGCGGATTAGCCAGCAATGTACGGGCGAAAAAGATCACGTCAACTTTACCGTCCTGTATGAATTCATTCGCTTCTTTAGCCTGAGTAATCATCCAGCTTGTCCCGACAGGAATGTTTTTCTCCCGGCGAACACGTGCGGCCCATGGAACCATAAAGTTTGCCGCCCACGGGATGTTCTCGCCTGGCGTTGCCAGAGAAAGACCCACATCAACAAAATCAACACCGGCATCCTTCAGCCAGCCGATTACCTTGAGTGATTCGCTGAAAGAATGTTCAGGACAGTCATCAAATTCCACCACGCCGAGGCGTACCGTTAAGGGGAAATTATCAGGCCAGAACTTGCGGACTTCAGCCACTGTCTCCAGTAAGAAGCGGGCACGCCCTTCAAGAGAACCACCATATTCATCCGAACGGGTATTTGACTGTGGGGAAAGAAAACTTTGTGCCAGGAAACCATGGGCAAAATGCAGTTCCAGCCACTGGAAACCCGCCTGACAGGCACGCTCTGCCGCACGGGCAAAGTCCTGCTGCGTTTGTCGGATATTATCTTTGGTCATTTCACGGGGAATATAGCCATTTCCGGGTACGAAGGGGACGGCGGAAGGCCCGACAGGCTCCCACGCCAGTGCATCATCTCGATCCAGAGGTGCGCCACCCTGCCATGGTGGCGTACAGCCGGCTTTACGGCCCGCATGAGCAAGCTGAATCCCTGCGACAGCCCCGGCTGTCTTTATTGCTGCGGCAATGGACGACAACCCTGCGGTGTGTTCATCACTCCATAATCCGACATCACCTGGCGTAATTCGGCCCTCAGGTGCTACGGCAGTGGCTTCAACGACAACGAGGCCAGCACCTCCACGTGCGAGCATGGAATAATGGGCACTGTGCCAGTCATTGATAAAGCCATCGACAGCCTGGTACTGACACATGGGAGAAACTGCGATCCGATTACGTAGCGTAATATCTTTCAGCGAAAAAGAAGAAAATAAACCTGTCATAAGGCACTCCATAAGCAGAAACATGATAGAAGTATTATTGACCACAAAGCATGAAGATGGCTTGCTCACTTCACCACAATCATTGCCTGAAATGATTTATTTTTCCTGAATTGGGTTATTGGCTTCCATAAATGATATTTTAATTTTTACGTTACTATTGAATCATGAGATGTGTCAGGACTGAGAGATGCAGGAATTTTCCGTAGAACAAAGCCTTAAAATGCTTGCTGAGAAAATTAGCGAGATTGCACAATACGATGGTGATTTCACAACTGCAGTTCCGTCGTTATCGGTGCACCGACGAAATGCACCGACCACTCCCGTGCATTGTATCTATGGCATTGGGTTAGGTGTGGTTATTCAGGGCAGTAAGGAACTGGTGCTGGGAGGAAAAGTTACTGGCTACCGGGCCGGGCAAACACTGCTCACTACACTTGAGCTTCCGGTCGTGTCACATGTTGCGACGGCGACGGCATCCGCACCGTTCCTGGGGATGATGGTCACTATTGAGCCCGCGGCTTTGATGCAGACGGCGGCAATGATCCCTTTTCGGCCAGCTGCTAAATCACCGGGTTTTGATCCGTTGGCCGTTAACGAGCTTGACGCGGGACTTGCTGATACGTTGAGAAGGCTGCTGTCACTGAATGACGAACCACGTTTAATTCAGCATCTTGCCCCACTCATACAGCAGGAGATCATCATTCGGCTGCTGACGGGACCCTATGGGAGTGCGCTTCGCCATATCGCATCACCGGGTTCGCCTGGGCAACAAATATCCGGAGCCGTTGCCTGGCTTAAACAACATTTCACTCAACCAGTCAGCATAGATGAGCTGGCTTCCCGCTCGTCGATGAGCACGTCATCCTTTCGTCACCATTTCCGGTCAGTGACAGGGATGAGTCCGCTACAGTTTATCAAGAAGCTCAGACTTCAGGAGGCACGACAGCAAATGCTGAACAGCCATCTTGACGCGGTGAGCGCGGCGATAAAAGTAGGCTATGAGAGTGCTTCCCAGTTTAGCCGCGAGTACAGCAGGGAGTTTGGCGACTCGCCGCTACGTGATATCAGACGTCTGCGTGAAGAAATAAGCCATTAAAAAATCCCCCTCAGCATGAATTCAGAAGGGTACTTCTGTGTCCTTTGTACGTAGTCATCCTTTATATAGAGTCACAGATAATTTTTGAGTCTGCTTTTCGAACAAAGCTGTCTGCCAGAAAATTAGTCTTAGCGTAGGATATTTTCCGTTTTCCAAGCTGACCCCATATAGAGCGGGAGTACACCCTATCGCCATAGGTAAGCCTGTTCAAAAAACAGGCTTACCGTACAATAATTCTCTATATCCAAACTGACCCCAATTACACAATTTTAATTACAGTCTCTATCCATGTGCCATCACGATCAAGACCAGAAACGAGACAGGCCACTTAGAACGATACTACCGCGCTGATCATTAAGGTGTGGAGCCATGCACGCAAGGAAGCTGGAGACGCAAGACAGAGTTACTCCGTCCGATTCAAGTTGTCTGAATACAGCGTTTTCTGTTCTCTCACTCATTCCGCCGCAAACATCCACCAATACCTGCACAGTATAGCCTTCTCTGAGTGCACCACGTGCAGCCTCAATGACTGCGACCTCGCTTAAAATCCCTCCAATAACAATAACGGGTCTGTTGTACGCCGCAATTATTTTTCGACTATCTTCGTCATCGAATACTCCGAACGTGGAACGGAGCTTTGTAGATCCGTCACCCAACTCAGAGATCGTCTTTGACACAATCCCTGGCCCAAGCGGGACAAGCGAATTAAAGATAGGAATATTGAGTTTTCCTGCTGTCTCGGCGAGAACCGATGCAGCTTTCCTTAGACTGGCTTCATCATTTGTTTTGCTATTCACAATAATCTCAGGTTGCAGGTCGGCAAGAACTATTACCACATTTTCACAACTTACTTTCTCTGTTGTTACCATCGAAAAAACTCCTTTACACATCTCAGGCTGATATAATTCAAGATATAAGCAAGATAAAAAGATAAACTAATAGCATAAGAATGGTTGTGTTGTCATGTTCATAAATATGTGTTGAACCCCGTCGGGAATGTTATCATTTGAGAAATGAGCAGTGTTTTTTATTTGTACTTTAAGGTGTTTTTATTATCAAATAGAGGCTCCGGCATAGAACTCTGCAATGTCTAAATCAAATCAACGCTGTTTAACTCACCCCATTAATTTAATTGTATGTCGATTGATTAATTTAAAAAGATCATTAAAGATATGACGATTCCTTAGTATTTCTTTACTACTAAACCTGCTTTTTTTAAAGATTAAAAACGACTGGAGCCTGATGGATAAATTTTTTATCTTCCAAAACTTTCAGTATAAATGCTGCTAGATCAGCACGAGCAATCCGTCCAGTGATGCCTGGTTTTAATTTTAGGCCAGCTTGATATTTCTCTTTAGGATTTCCATTAGTCAGCATCGGCGGACGTATTAATGTCCAGTCAGTTGTGCTAGTTCTTACTAATTCCTCCATGCTATCTTTATCTTGCATTTTTTCACTTATTGCACTGCGTACAAAACGAATAAAAAATGATGCATTTTGTGTTTCAGAAGCGCCATAAGCACTAAGAGCAATAAGGCGTTTTACTCCTTTCGCATTCATCGCTTCTATAATAATTTTTATGCCCTGAGTGCACATATTGCTTACTCCCCCTTTGCGCGCACCAATTACGCTAATAACAGCATCAGCATCTTGTATGACAGATTGTACTGTTAATGGATTGAACAAATCACCCATAACACATTTTAAATCAGCATGATCAATTCCTAATCCAACTGGATTACGCACTAAAGCAGTGACATTATGCCCTGCTGAGAGAGATTGTTTTACCAAATGGTGTCCTGTTTTACCTGAAGCACCAAAAATAGCTATTTTCATAAAGTATCCTTATAATAATTTATTTAATTAAGGTGAGAATATTAATTGCAGGTCCAATAAGTGAAGATGATCCAGCCAAGAAATTGCTACTGCCTAAATTCCACGAAAGGCCATTTAAATCGGTCACTTCCCCACCGGCTTCTTTTACTAAAAGCCCACCTGCTAATAAACCAGAGCGCACCTGACTATATTGCCAGAATATATCTTGGCGGCCCGCAGCAACCTGAATCAGCTGTAACGTCGCCGGCACTGAAACTTTCACCACTAATGCAGCCTCTAGCATTGCAACCACAGACTCACCAATGCGCCGATACGTATCATGCCCTTCATTAGGCACTGCCTGCCCGGTGCCGACCATAGCTGCATTTAACTGAGTCTTGTTTGATACATGCAGATGCTTTCCATTCATCCATGCGCCCCTACCACGCAAAGCTGTGTATATTTCGCCACTCATTGGCAAATGAACAGCAGTCAACACTGTTTCATTATCGCGTACCAACGTTGCACTCACCGCCCATTCAGCCAAACCATGTATATGATTTATCGCCCCTTCTACGGGATCAATTACCCACCATTCCCCAGGGGGTAACTCGCCCGTTTCTCCCTCATCTTCAACCCACTGAGCACTTGGAAGGGCTTTACTTAGAAAAGCTCGCAATACATCAAGGCATACCTCGTCATTAAATGAAATCATCTTTCGGATTTCTTCTCGATTCTGAGGACGATTTTCTGAACTAAAAATTTTTTTTACTACCTCTCCGGCTGACTTTACAGCCTCGCTAACAATCTGAAGTAATTTGATATCATCAACATCTTTTTCAGCGAAACTATTATTGGCTATCATGGAAACCTCATGGGTTTTGAATACGGAAAAATTTCGGTTGACTAAGGTTGAAAATGATATGAGCATTAACTCACATAAACAACTCGCAATCTAAACTTATGCACAGTCCTCGTTTGACCCCTCGGAAATCGCCTTCACAACCGCGCTCCGCACATACGGTGAATGCTATATTGGAAGGAGCTGCTCACATTCTCGAAAGTCTGGGTCTTGAGGGATATACAACCAATGCCATCGCCGAGCGGGCTGGTGTCAGTATTGGTTCTCTTTATCAATATTTTCCGACCAAGGAAGCTGTTACAGTCGCGCTAATCGAACGAGAAATGACCGTTTTGGTTCAAGAAGCAAAACAAGCCCTACAGCACCATGATCGACATGAAGCGCTGTATCAATTGGTTGTTGTTGCTGTCCGTTATCAGATGCGTAGACCTATTCTGGCGGCGTTACTCGATTTTGAGCAACATCGTCTATCGGCCATGATGCCAAGGTCGAATGCTAGCGCGTCAATGCATGCTGCATTAGCGGATTTTTTAAAAGGGGAGATGTTCTCAGGAAGGGTTTCATTGGATATCGTTGCTTCTGAAATGATGGCTATTATCAGCTCGCTTACTGATGCCGCTGGTCGACGTGACGATCACCAACACGCCCAATTAATTAAAAGAATTCAGGGTGCTCTTTTGGGGTATATGTGTGTTATTTAATTATAAAAATCCCGTCTATGATTAAAGGCGGGTCTCTGATAATTATCGACGGTCTATTGAGTTTGTCTTTCCCAAAACTTCCACTTCTCACTGGCATCATTAATATTCATATAATTCTGATTATTTCGATGATGATTAACATTTAATGAAACTGTAATTTTATTTAATCTATTCTCACCAATGCTCAATATAGTACAATTTTCCATTATCAAATATAAATTCATAACTATCATCGATATATATCCATAAAGCATCTCGGAAATAAGTATTATTGAGCCATTCATCGATGATTGGGTAATGATTTACCTTCAGGATAAGTATAGTAAAAGTCAGCCTCATACTTAGCTTGATACATTAGCCATTAAAAACAGGTTTTTTATAAGTGTAATCAATAAAACCTTTGTTACCCCTCCTTCTTTTTTATTAGTTTTTATTAAACCCTCTCTGTGAGAGGGTTGTTTTTATTTATTTTACAAAAATAATGTATATGGACTGCAAAGTAGCAAGAGAAATGTTTATGCATTAATCTAAATATTTTCACATATTTATGACAGTCGTATTAGGGAGAGCAGGTTGGGGGTAACGCTTTTCGATCGACATATATCAGATAGAATCAAATGGATTTTTGTGCATAAATTATGCTGTTGAACATAGGGTTCAGATGGTAAAAAAGAAATTCATCAGCATCTTGATGAAACTCTGACCAGACAGGCACATTTATAGGCAGACTATTATGGTTAAAAAAACCACTTCAGAGCAGCGTCGTGAACTCGGTGCTTTCCTTGTGAGCCGGCGCGCACGACTTAATCCTCAGGACTTCGGCATGCATCAGGGCACTCGCCGCACACCCGGTTTACGTCGTGAGGAAGTTGCTGTGCTGGCTGGAGTTAGTGTGAGTTGGTATACCTGGCTTGAGCAGGGGAGAGAGATTAAACCTTCGGCTGATGCACTCCAGCGTATAGCCAAAGTTCTTAAACTTAACAGAATTGAATCATCCCATCTTTTTGCCCTTTCACCGCGCGAAGAACCGGTACCACATCCCCTCGAGGATGGAGTGAGTGAAGGACTGGAAAGGTTAGTGCGCGCTATTGATCCCATTCCTGCCTATGTGAGAAATGCCCGACTTGATATTCTTGCCTGGAATGATGCTATTGCTGACTTGTTTATTGATTATGGTTCACTGCAACCTCATGAGCGTAATACGTTGCGCCTGCTGTTTCTTTATCTGCCTTATCGCACGCAGATCTTGGATTGGGAGCAGATGGCTCGAGGGATGATCTCCGTTTTCCGCGCAGCACGTGCCCATGCTCAGGACAAAAAGCCTTTCAATCATTTAATTGAAGAGCTTTCTGAAAAAAGCTCGGAATTCAAGGAGTGGTGGCAGGATACCGACGTTAAAGGCATGGGAGAGGGGAGTAAGCGGCTTTTGCATCCGACCTCAGGACATATTGAATTTACCTATGTCGCACTCACGCCAGAGGGGAGACCAGACCTTTCTCTGGTGACTTATATTCCTCGACACGTTGCCTATGACTCCCAGTCATAGGATAACAAGACGCCTTCCTGAGATGATTCGACCTGCTTAGAGTGGGTTCATCGCAGCACACAACGTGCTGGTGTTTAACCCCTTAGAGGCAATCACTATGTCATCTCAACCTGTTACGCTGAACACTGAATCTTGCAATGTCGCTATTTCACGCAACCCTGTGACCGACGAGTTAATCGCGGCTTATGCATTTCAAACGGCTGACGAAGTAGAAAGCCTGCTTGCAGAAAATAACGCAGCTTTTCGCCTATGGCGGGCTACGCCGATGTCAGAACGTGTGGAAGCCTATCGCCGTTTATCTCACATTTTGCGCGAACGCTCAGAGAGTTTAGCCGGGATCATTACCGCTGAAATGGGAAAAACCCTGACGGCGGCCCGCGCTGAAGTCGAGAAGTGCGCGGCCACTCTTAACTGGATTGCCAGCAATGGCCCCGCCATCCTCGCCGATGAGCCTGTGTCTGTTGAAAATGACGATCAGGTACATGTCTCCTATCTGCCGATTGGCTCTATTTTGGCTGTCATGCCTTGGAACTTCCCCTTGTGGCAGGTTATCCGCGCCTCCGGGCCGATTATGCTTTCCGGTAACGCCTTTATCCTCAAGCACGCACCCAACGTCATGGGCTCTGCCTATGCTTTGCAGGACGCTTACGAAAGCGCGGGCTTCCCTAAAGGTCTGTTCACAAATCTGATTGCTGATAACGACATGGTTGCCGAGGTGATTGCGGACGACCGCGTTGCCGCCGTGACATTAACAGGAAGTATGCGCGCCGGTTCTGCCGTCTCGGCAATTGCTGGCAAAGCGCTGAAAAAAAGCTTGTTGGAGCTGGGCGGGTCAGATGCCTTTATTGTACTCGCTGACGCCAATATTGATTTGGCGGTAACTGCCGCGGTTGAAGCGCGGTTCCAAAATGCGGGCCAAGTGTGCTTAGCCGCAAAACGCTTTATTCTGGAAAAACCAATCGCAGAAGAATTCACGCAGAAATTCATCGCCGCCGTCCAGCAGTTAAAGGTTGGCGACCCGCTGGACCCACAAAATCGAGTTGGGCCTATGGCGCGAAAAGATTTGCGTGATGAATTGCATAATCAGGTGGAACGCACTCTCGCCGCCGGCGCAACGCTACTTCTGGGTGGTAAGAAAATGGAAGGCAGTGGCAATTTCTATGCGCCGACCGTGCTGGGTGATGTCGCTCCGGGAATGGCTGCATTTGATGAGGAAACCTTCGGTCCTGTTGCTGCAATAACTATCGCAGATAACGTTGAGCATGCAATTGAACTGGCAAATACCAGTGATTACGGCTTAGGGGGTAATCTTTGGACCGAGGATATTTCTCGCGGCCAGCGAATCGCACGGCGTTTAGAAACGGGCGGAGTCTTCATTAATGGATTTTCCGCCACGAATGCTCGCATCCCGGTAGGCGGGGTGAAAAAGAGCGGTTATGGCCGCGAACTCTCACACTTTGGCCTGCGCGAATTCACCAACCCTCAGGCAGTTTGGGCCAAAATAGTTAGCTGAGCTTGGCAGCGGCGTGTAAAACTCCACCGATGAGCCAATCTTGGAATGTGTGTTCTATCGCATTGTGTCAGGCAGCAACTTACTGAAAGTTGCCTGACGCATTACCGATAAAAAGTTTTAAAATACTTGTAGACGACTGGTCTAATAGCTGTTAGTTTGCCTACATCGCAGCAACGGCCGGTCTGACATTCGCTCCACCAATAGACGACTGGTCTAATACACATCTCTTAAACTTAAACGCAGGAGCTTTATAATGAAAATTCTTATGGTTTTAACCTCTCACGACAAACTGGGTGACACTGGCCGCAAAACGGGCTTCTGGCTGGAAGAGCTGGCGGCGCCTTACTACGCATTCAAAGATGCGGGCGCTGACATTACGCTGGCCTCACCGCTGGGCGGCAATCCACCTCTAGACCCAAAAAGCAATGAGCCTAATTTCCAGACCGAACAGACCCATCGCTTCGAGGCAGATGTAGAAGCTACGGCACAGCTGGCTGCCACAGTTCGTCTCGACAGCGTTTCGCAGGATTATTTCGACGCCGTGTTTTATCCGGGTGGTCACGGCCCGCTGTGGGATCTGGCCGAAGATAAACACTCCATCGCGCTCATCGAAGCATTCCTGGCGGCAAACAAGCACGTCGCTCTGGTCTGCCATGCGCCTGGCGTGCTGCGCCACGTCAAAACCCCGGAGGGGAAACCGCTCGTAGCAGGCCGTAAGGTCACCGGTTTTACCAATAGTGAAGAAGAGGCAGTAGGTTTGACCCACATTGTGCCTTTCCTGGTCGAAGACGAACTGATTGCCAAAGGCGGGATTTACTCGAAAGGGGCGGACTGGAGCTCTTATGTGATCAGCGATGGCCTGCTGATCACCGGGCAAAACCCAACGTCCTCAGCGGCAACGGCGGCCCAGCTGATTGCGCAACTGAGCGTATAGCGGTTAATGAAGTGGGAAGCGTGCTCAATAAACGCTCCCATAGAATATCTAAACCACATGACACCCTGAATATCTGGCCTGTAAGGCTGAGGGACATTATTTCAGGGCGTTAACTTAAAATGACCATTGAAGGAAATTAATCATGTTTAAAAAATCATTGACTACTCTGGCTTTAAGCTTGGTTCTGTCTGTTTATGCTCAGTCTTCTATGGCTGAACCGGTAAAAAACATTGTTCTGGTGCACGGGGCTTTTGTTGATGGCTCAGGTTGGGATCCGGTGGCGCGCATTTTGGATAAAGCAGGTTACAAAGTGTCGATTGTTCAAGAGCCACAAACTTCGCTGGCTGATGATGCCGCTGCGACTCGGCGTGTTCTGGCATTACAGAGTGGGAAATCACTGCTGGTTGGCCATAGCTATGGCGGGATGATCATCAGTGATGCGGGAAATGACCCCTCTGTTGCCGGTCTGGTTTACATCGCAGCGTTCCAGCCGGAGCAGGGTGACTCATTGCTGAGTTTGGCAAAAAAATATCCGCCAGCCGCGCAGTCAATTACTGAAACGCCAGATCATTTCCTTTATATCAAACCGGAACATTTCCACGCCGACTTTGCGGCAGATTTATCGGTCAAAGAAACAGATCTGTTAGCGCGTTCCCAAGTCATGCCCGCCGTTGCAGCCTTCACGGCCCCAGCCGGTGCCCCTGCTTGGAAAACCAAGCCAAGCTGGGCCGTTGTGGCGACGCAGGATCGTGCTATCAATCCAGAATTGGAGCGCTTCATGGCGAAACGCGCGAACAGCAAGGTCACTGAATTGAAAGGCAACCATGCCATTTATGCATCGCAGCCGGAAAAAATTGCGGCCTTGATCGAAAAAGCCGCTCAAAGCTTATCGCAGTAAACATGCGTTAAAAGCGTCTCTGGTCAATTATTCTTAGAATGACGGCCAAGGGTAAAAATTGGAAGAAAACACCTTTAAATCAAATGCTCCGCCCATAAGGCGTCGCTGACAGAAAAGAGAATAAAGAGATGAAAACGATTCAAGTGAAAGACGGTTCTAAGATTGCATATAAAGACTTTGGCAAGGGACAAACTATTATTTTCTCCCACGGCTGGCCATTATCAAGTGATGCATGGGACGCGCAAATGTTGTTCTTCGGTCAGCATGGTTTCCGTGTAATCGCTCACGACCGCCGCAGCCACGGCAACTCGAGTCAGACGTGGGACGGCAACGATATGGATACCTACGCTGAAGATTTATCCTCACTCATCGAGCAGTTAGATCTCAAAGACGTTGTTCTGGTCGGACACTCGACTGGCGGTGGTGAAGTCGCACGCTATATCGGTACCTATGGCTCTGCACGCGTCAGCAAAGCAGTACTTATCGGCGCAGTACCTCCGGTTATGCTGCAAAGTGAGAAAAATCCTGACGGCCTGCCTATGGAAGTATTTGATGGCATCCGTGCTGCAGTAGAAAAAGACCGTTCTCAGTTCTACAAGGATCTGACCACGCCGTTTTTCAACTATAACCGTTCGTCAGAGACGCCCTCTGATGGCGTGAGAGAAAGCTTCTGGCTTCAGGGCATGCAGGGTGGAATCAAAGGTCAATATGATTGTATCAAACAGTTCTCTGAAGTTGATTTCACCGAAGACCTTAAGAAAATCGATGTGCCAACTCTGATCATGCACGGTGACGACGATCAGATCGTTCCGCTGGCTGACTCTGCCATCTTGTCCGCTCAACTTGTCAAAGATGCGCAGCTTAAGATCTATGCCGGATTCGGCCACGGAATGACAATCACCCAAGCTGCGACGATAAATGAAGACCTGCTGCGATTCATTGAAGAGTAATGCGATAAGGGACATACAAGGTCCCCATTTATACCTGTTTTCTTAGGCATTGAACGATTTTTTAAAATCAATTCAGTGTCTAAAAATATACCCACTTACTCACGCTTAAAGTGTGCTTAACATTAATTTAATGAGGATATGATAATGAAAAACGTAACTAAAGCCCTTGCCGTAATCGTACTGACTGCTGCCTCTTTCGCCACTATTGCCGCGACCGAAGTCAACGCTGTACCTGTAAAGGAGCAAAGTATTGGGGTGATCAACGCTTCATCTGTCGGAACTAATTTGAGTGACCTGCAGGACAAACTGGCAGCGAAAGCGAATGAACATGGCGCAACGTCTTACCGTATTATTTCAGCCGGTGGCGATAACTATCTGTACGGTACTGCTGAAATCTACAAATAAGTTCTAGCAAAATGGAATAGTTTTAACTTGCCTGTAGACGACTGGTCTAGTTCTTGGTAAATTAAACATATGAATACTACAACTCAACTACATAGCAATGAAATCCGCGAGCATATTCTGGCGACAGGCCAGCGTATTATGGCTGGTAAAGGGTTTTCTGCGGTCGGATTGAACGAAATACTCAAAGATGCGGGTGTGCCTAAAGGCTCTTTCTATCATTACTTTAGTTCGAAAGAAGCTTTTGGCGTAGACATGCTGGCACATTATTTTGATGATTATCTAGCCGATATAGACAGGACTCTGGGTCAGCCTGGTCTCAATATGGCTCAGCGGCTGATGAACTACTGGCAGCAGTGGCGTGAATCTCAGTCGTTCTCTGAGTGTCAGGGTAAGTGTCTTGCCGTGAAATTAGGCGCTGAAGTTGCCGATCTTTCGGACACGATGCGCTTAACGCTAGAGGCAGGCACTTCAGGGATAATCTCGCGTTTGGCAGAAGCATTAGAAACGGGCGTAGCTGAGGGGTCTCTTACTATTGATGAAACACCTCGTATTGTGGCAGAAAGCCTCTATCAGCTTTGGGTCGGTGCAAGCGTCATGGTTAAGATTGTTCGAAATACTAGCCCGTTTGAATCAGCGCTGATTACGACAAGAAAAATTATTCATATTACCCCCTAGAGAGGGGGTATTGCGTATAGAGCTTTTTTGCACCCAAATCATATACGACCGGTCTAATATTGCTGCATGGCTAGACGACTGGTCTAATTCACAGATTTTAATTTAAAATATAGGAGATTTATTATGAAAATTCTTATGGTTTTAACCTCTCACGACAAACTGGGCAACACCGGTCGCAAAACGGGTTTTTGGCTGGAAGAGCTGGCGGCGCCGTACTACGCATTCAAAGATGCGGGCGCTAACATTACGCTGGCCTCACCGCTGGGCGGCAATCCACCGTTAGACCCAAAAAGCAATGAGCCTAATTTCCAGACCGAACAGACCCATCGCTTCGAAGCAGATGTAGAAGCTACGGCACAACTGGCTGCCACAGTTCGTCTCGACAGCGTTTCGCAGGATGATTTCGACGCCGTGTTTTATCCGGGTGGTCACGGCCCTCTGTGGGATCTGGCCGAAGATAAAAACTCCATCGCCCTTATCGAAGCATTCCTGGCGGCAAACAAGCACGTCGCTCTGGTCTGTCATGCGCCTGGCGTGCTGCGCCACGTCAAAACCCCGGAGGGGAAACCGCTCGTAGCAGGCCGTAAGGTCACCGGTTTTACCAATAGTGAAGAAGAGGCAGTAGGTTTGACTCACATTGTGCCTTTCCTGGTCGAAGACGAACTGATTGCCAAAGGCGGTATTTACTCGAAAGGGGCGGACTGGAGCTCTTATGTGGTCAGCGATGGCTTGCTGATCACCGGGCAAAACCCAATGTCCTCGGCAGCAACGGCGGCTCAGCTAGTTAAGCAGCTTAATGCATAACTGTTGACAAAATTAAGGTGACAGGATGCCCACCTGTCACCATCTGACGATGGTCATTCATGGAAAATCCTTATGAATCATAAAGCCTTATTCGAGCCAACCAAGCTTGGTCATTATACCCTTAAAAATCGCATTGTATTCCCCCCACTGACGCGCCAAAGGAGTGGGCAACCCGGTAATGTACCCACTGCCTTGATGGCGGAATATTACAGTCAACGCGCGGGTGCAGGTTTCATGATCACTGAAGGCACTCAGATTGAGCCTCGTGGACAAGGTTATGCCTGGACACCGGGAATTTATACTGAGCAACAAATTGAGGGTTGGAAACAAGTGACCCGCGCGGTCCATGTCGAAGGCGGTATTATTTTTGCACAACTTTGGCATGTGGGACGTGTTTCTCATTCTGCACTGCAACCCGAAGAAAATGCCCCCGTTGCTCCTTCAGCAATTCAGGCTGAACAAGCAAAGGCTTTTATTGAGACAGGACCGGGGACGGGCACATTGGTTACCCCTTCGATTCCTCGTGAACTGACGCGGTCAGAAATTAAAGATCTGGTGAATTTATATGCCCAGGCTGCAAAAAATGCCATCAGTGCAGGTTTTGATGGGGTCGAGATCCATGCTGCGAATGGTTATTTGGTTAATCAGTTCATTTCAGAGCATGCAAACCAGCGTAAGGATGAATACGGCGGTTCTATTGAAAATCGGCTACGGTTTCTGGATGAAATTGTTCAGGCTATCTCTAATGCAATAGGGCCAGACCGTCTGGGGGTTCGCTTCACGCCTTTATTTTCCAGCACAGATGAAGACCGCGTCTATATCGGCTTGGTTGAGAGTGATCCGCATAAGACCTACGTCGAAGCTGTAAAAATCTTGGAAAACGCCGGTGTTGCCTATGTATCTATAGCCGAAGCCGATTGGGAAAATGCTCCCGAGTTACCCGAAGCGTTTCGCCGTGAGATCCGCGCGATATTTAGTGGAGGCATCATCTATGCAGGTCGATACACAGCAGAACGTGGTGCCCGGATGGTCGAGGAGCAGTTGGCTGATCTCATAGCATTCGGTCGTCCATTTATCGCCAACCCTGATCTCCCTGAACGCATTGCGAATGGTTGGGCATTTAATGATCTTAATGCCGCCACGCTGTATGGCGGGACGGGTGAAGGTTTTACTGATTATCCGGTTTACAACGCGCAACGTTAAAAAATTAAGGGGCATATCATGAACAATGGAATTGAAAATAAAGTTATTTTAATCACTGGCGGTAATACAGGGATTGGTGCTGAGGTAGCGCGGCTCCTTGCCAGTCGTGGTGCTAAGGTTGCAATCGCAGCACGCAGACAATCAAAAACAGAGGAAGTCATTGAGGAAATTACCCGCGCCGGTGGTGATGTTAGAGGTTATTTGCTCGATGTTACTGATAAGCATCAAGTTGAGTCCGTAGTTTCAGCCGTTATCAGAGATTTTGGCAGACTTGACGTTCTTATCAACAATGCAGGTCTGATGCCAATTCGCCCGATGTTAGAGGTCAATACTGACGAATGGGACGCCATGATTGATGTCAACTTGAAAGGCACACTTTATGGTATCGCTGCCGTGTTGCCTCGCTTCTTGGCACAAGAGAGTGGGCACATCATTAATCTGAGTTCAGTCGCAGGTATTAAAGTATTTGCACCCGGCGGTACGGTTTATTCTGGCACCAAATTTGCCGTGAGGGCTATCTCAGAAGGTTTAAGGCAAGAGGTTGGAGATAAAGTCCGCGTGACGTCAATTGAGCCAGGAGCAGTAGAAAGTGATCTGAAATACTCTACATCCGGTACGGCATCTGAAAATGTTTTGGAGTTTTATAAACAGGCCATACCTGCAGCTTCTGTTGCCCGCGCAATCGCTTTTGCCATTGAACAACCGGTAGATGTTGATATTAATGAAATCGTTCTACGCCCGACTCGTCAAGAGTTCTGAGCCAATTAAATCGTCAATAATATCAGCAGGCCCGCCTCTTCTTTGGGGACGGGCCTCTGTATAGCGATTTAATTACAATGAAAGAGCCTAATAAAGTTGCCTCTAATTAGGTTAATTAGTTCAGCTCGTTGATATCCCCGCTAATGCACGAGCATATCAATATGCTGTGGCATTATACATTCACGCTACCGGATGAAATTTAAAACGGAGATTTGAGAGCATTAAATTTCAAATTTAAACAATGAACTATCTCCTTTAAAGTTTATTGGTCTTATTCTAAATTGGGTTGTGATACACCAGCTATTTTCCTAGGAAGGGCATCCCCCTTAAGATTGAAACTTGGCAGCAAAAACCTTAGAGAACCAGTCTATAAACACCCTGACCTTAGGGGAGAGGTAGCGACGATCGGGGAACAAAATGGATACTGGCTTAGTGACTGTTGCATAATCGGTTAATACTTCTTGCAGCTCGCCGGATTGAATATGCGGGTCCAGCGCGGTCTGCAGCGCATGAAGCATGCCAAGCCCGGCTAACCCACAGGACAGCAGCACATCTGAATTATTCACCAGCATACTGCTGCCTGGCCGACGGGAGATCACTTTACCATCCATGACAAACTTCCATTCCATCACTTCACGACTGTGCTCGCTAAAAAAATGAATGGCGTTGTGATGCACCAGATCATCAGGAGTAAGCGGAGTGCCATATTTTTCAAGGTATGCCGGTGCTGCGCAGGTGGCCATTCGCACGGTACCTACCCGGCGCGAGATAAAACTGGAATCAACAAGCTCCCCCAGACGAATAACGCAGTCAACGCCTTCTGAAACCATATCCGTAAGTCGGTCGGACGCGGTGAGTACGATTTCAATTTGCGGATAGAGAGCCTGAAACTCATTTAAAGAGGGGATCAGTATGGTGTGCGTCAGTGCCAACGGCGCATCAATGCGCAGACGACCGCGGGGCGGCTGGGTTGGTGAAACTGAAGCCATCATTTCATTTACATCACCCAAAAGTGCTTTGGCTCGCTGGTAAATTTCATCCCCTTCAGCCGTCACGCTTAGGCTGCGTGTCGTACGATGAAGCAGTTTTACACCCAAATCCACTTCCAACTGCTGTATTGACTTACTCACCGCCGGGCGATGCAGTTGCAAAGCGTCAGCCGCTTTAGTGAAACTGCGCAGCTCGACCACTTTAACAAAAATAGTCATTAATTCCAGCATGTTAGAACGCATGTCTTTATCCTTGATAGGGACGTAAAGCTTATAATTCGCATTATACCCTACATGGATTGTTTCCCCTGCAATAACACTGAAGTCCTTTTCTGTGACTTTTTCCGGCTTATCTCACTCTCTATCATTGGCGAATCTTAGGCATAGAAAGTGGACGCAATAAAATGAAAGCATGGTTACTGAAAGATTTTGGTCTGGAAAATTTACAACTTGAAGAAGTTGAGACGCCGATACCTGGTCCCGGTGAGTTGTTGGTAAAAGTCGGCGCAGTCTCCCTGAATTTCAGGGATAAAGCGATTATTGAAGGGTTTTATGAACCTCATTTGGTACCAAAATCACTTATTCCGGTCTCTGATGCAGCGGGCACAATAGTTGCCATTGGTGAAGGTGTTACCCGTTTTAGCTTGGGTGAGCGTGTTAACTCACATCTCTATTCGCGCTGGTTAGAGGGTGAGCCCGCTGCCGATGAGCCAGCCTGGTGCATGGGCATGCCTCTATCGGGTGGATTGGCGGAGTATATGATCATCCATGAAGACAGCGCCGTCAGCGCGCCTGACAGCATGACCGATGAGGAAGCTTCAACCCTGCCTATTGCGGCACTTACAGCATGGTACTCACTGATGGATATCGGCAATCTGCAGCCCGGGCAAACAGTTCTGGTGCAGGGAACGGGCGGCGTATCCGTTTTTGCTGCCCAGATTGCCCATGCTTACGGGGCCCGCGTTATTGCTACATCCAGTAACGATGCCAACCTTGAGCGCATTAAGTCCTTGGGTGCCGATGAGGGGATCAACTATAAAACCTGTCCTGACTGGCATAACAAAGTCCTTGAGTTGACCGAGGGTAAAGGTGCAGACATTACGGTGGAAGTCGCCGGCGGGGAAGGGATTAACCAGTCAGTTGCCGCGACCAAAGTCGCCGGAACCATTACTCAGGTAGGTTTCTTGACTGGGCAGACATCACAACTTGATCTGATGCCACTGATTTTCCGTCAGACTACGATTCGTGGCATCGCCGTGGCACCACGCTCATCATTCGATCGCATGAATCCTTTCCTTAATAAACATGATATCAAACCGGTTATTGAGCAGGTTTATAGTTTCAGTGAAGCAGTAGAGGCCTTCAAACACCTTTCTCGCGGCGCGTTTGGTAAAATCGTCATTAAGATTGGCGACTGATAGCTTTTTCTGCGTGAATAAATGCAGGATGTATCGGAAAGGCTCCCAATTGGGAGCCTTTTCCACAACTTTCAGCAAAGGGAGCCCAGGCCCCATGGACATCGCCGTAAGGCTGGTGAATCAGATAAAGGTCAACGTAATCGAGTTGCAGCCGATTCAGTGAGCGTTCGAACTGTGCTTTAGCGCCTTCATAATGAGTGTCCTGTAGCCACAGTTTAGTCTTAACAAACAGTTCGTTACGGGCGATGCCGGTCTGTTTCAGTGCATTCCCGACCTGAGTTTCATTCTGGTAAGACGCGGCGGTATCAATCAGGCGGTATCCCGTATCGATGGCATCAATAACAGCACGCTCGCATTCTGCGGTATCCGTCATCTGGAAGACACCAAAGCCCAGCAGGGGCATTTCAATACCGCTGTTAAGTTTTACCGTTTGCATGACGTTGTCCTTCAGCTGTTGTGTAGGAAAAGCATAACGCAAAGTGATTTATTCGATTAGAGGGTCTAATGTGCTAGGGTTTATTAGCAAGATTCATCAAAGCTGTAGCCTGCGCGCCTTTCTTGACTTTATAAAATCCACACCACAGTGAAAGCTGTTTAAAAAACCTTTCTTGCTGATTAACCAAGGAATATTTGCACAATAATGCATGATGCACGGTTGAAGTTATTCAAACTTATTGTATGTTGTAACTAAAAAAGAGGAGTTTTAAAAGCCTACGAAGAAGCAGGCTTGGCGAAAGAAGGTAAGTGTTTGATATAACATTAGATTAGAACGAAATGACAAATGTCCTAACGCCACCTAATTAACCTGTCTTATTCAGGTTCATATGAGAATTTAAATCCTTCCGAGGTCATTCTGCTTATATGCTCAGCGTTCCACTCGACAATTTCCATATATCCGCCGTCGGAGATTTTTAATCTCGCTTGGAACCCCACTGAGGTAGCTGTTTTTTCCTGAGCGATACTCAACCCGCCGCTCTCTGCCTGTGCCAGAACCTCATCGATATTTTTGACGACATAAGTGGCAATGGTTTTCGAAATAAAAGCGGGCTGCTCTTTATCCGTCGCGACGATAGAAAACCGGCCAATATTGGTGGTCAACGCATACACAACTGACTCTGAAGGCTTATGTTCGAACTTGAAGTTGACCTTACCTTTGAATGAGTTACGAAGGTTTTCAATGAATTGCTCGACTTCCGCTACTGGAACAAACACGCGCACAAAAGGTTCTTTTACTAGAAGCTCCATATAATCTCCTTGCATCATAAGATGTATTGTTTATCCATTTCTTCTCAGCCTGAGAATCCTTCGACATCTGCTATTTATCTAAAAAACACTATTTCTTCGTATAAAGAAAATACCGTTTAAGCTTAGCAGAGCCTGATAAAAACAGAATGAAACGTGATAATTCTTAATAACAAAGAGTTATATTTATATTACTTCCAATGCATTGATTATATGACAGCTAATTATTTACACCTGTTACTGGCTTAACCTCGCACCGCAATATGCAGCCCTTCATTCACCGAATGGAGTTGAAAACCAAAGTTGCCCAGCAGTTTGGTTAAAGCTGCACGAGTAAATATAGTGATATGGCCATTTCGGGGCGAAATGTACCAGTGATTCACGCCACGTCGTGATGCGGCATTCGACAGTAGGGTAGAAAACAGCATCGCGCCGGATTCATTGATTAAAGATAAAGCCTGACAGAGACTCGCCAGCGGATCGGGCGTGTGCTCGAGCACCTCGAACGCCGTGACTAAATCGAAACTTCCCAAATGGGCGGAGAGGGGTTCTTCATTCATTGGGTCCCAGCTCTGGGCATCAATCCCCGCATCATTGAGTAACTTGGCCAAGCGCCCGTTACCGCCGCCGTAGTCCAGAACTTGTGGGTGCAACCCGGGTTTGATGAAACTGATGATTAGCGCAGCGTTGTCGCGGGAACGAATGTCGACATAGTCCGGGTCAACTTTGACGTAATCTTCATTGTAGATGTGCTGTAGATAGTCAGCTTTGCTCCAACGGTCGAAGGCTCGGGTGAAAATCAGCCCGCAGGCGTCGCAGCGGTGGTAATAGATAGGAACACCGGCAAGGGGTAAAAAGGTGCCTCGGCGCTCTTCGCACGACTTGTTTAGGTCGCAAACCCCATGCAAGGTGGCGTGGCCTGAACATACTTTGCAGGGCGTTTCCTGCGTAACCGCCATCAAAGGCGGCAAATTATTGTAGATCATTGGCTTCCCCAATCAACCCCTGAGAGTGCTCAACAGGGGCTGTGTCGCGAATATTGTTTGATACCACTACAATGCGACACGTGTTGGGGAAAACTTTAACTCTGTATTATTGCGGGCGTGCCGGGATATTTAATCCGCGCTGAACGGCGTCGCGCGCCAGCCCACGTGCCAGCCATGCCGGAACATTTTTCAGTTTGTCATAGCCGACCAGTTCGCCCGCGCCATAGAAAGTAGGGATCGCGCGAACCCAGCCCAACAGGGCGATATCCGCAATGCTGTATTCTTCGCCCATGATCCAATCGCGGCCTTCAAGACGCGTTTCGAGCACGTTCAGCAGGCGTTCGCTCTCTTTACGGTAACGCTCCAACGGGCGCTTATCTTCATATTCGCGACCGGCAAACTTATGGAAGAAGCCGAGCTGCCCGAACATTGGGCCGACGGCCGCCATCTGGAAGAACACCCATTGCAAGGTTTCGATGCGAGTAACCGGGTCTTTTGACAAAAACTTGCCGGTTTTCTCCGCCAGATACAGCAAAATCGCGCCAGATTCGAACAACGCCAAAGGTTTGCCATCCGGCCCGTTCGGGTCGAGGATTGACGGGATTTTGCCGTTAGGATTTAGCGCCAAAAACTCCGGCGTCCAGGTTTCATTTTTACCAATATCAATCAGATGCACTTCATAAGGCAGGCCGATCTCTTCCAACATAATCGACACTTTCACGCCGTTAGGAGTTGGCAGTGAATAGAGTTGCAGGCGATCCGGATGCTGCGCAGGCCAGCGGGCAGTGATGGGGAAGGCGGTAGAGTCAAACATAGCAGCTCCAAATTATAAGAATAGGTGTGAATACGGGTTTGCAACCTATTCAGAATAACTGAACCACTATGGCTGGCTTTTGATTTTGTGCTCTCCGCCATCTTTTACTTTCTGTCAAAACTGAAGCAATGATCTCTTCAGTCTGCGCCAAATCGACCTTGTTAGACAGCCTGCACCCGTCGTTCAATATTTTTCGCGAAAAAGTAGATAACGGAAGCCATCAGGATGTAGAACACCGCGGTCAGCGAATAGGTTTTGAAGAATTCGAAATTACCCGCTGCCAGCTCCTGCATGCGCGCAAACAGCTCGGGATACTGCACCAAAAACGCCAAAGAGCTGTCTTTAAGGTTATGGATCACCTGATTGGTCAGCGCGGGAACAGAGGTACGCAGCACCTGCGGCAAGATGATATAGCTGTAGATCTGCAAACGGCTAAAACCTTGTGCCGACGCGGCTTCCAGCTGGGTTTTGTCTAGCCCGTTGTAGGCCGTCAGCATATACGCCGCGTTATAGGCCGCAATGTTCAAGGTGAAGCCCAGCACCGTCACTTCAAACGGAGACATCCTGAATCCCAAGGTCGGCAGCCCATAATAGAGAATGTAGATAATACAGATCAGCGGCGTGCCGATGAAAAAGGACTTATAGGCTTCAACCCAGCGAGCGAGGCGGCTATTTTTGCTCAGGCTGAGATAGAACACCACCACGCCGAGCAGGAAACCGGTGACAGAGATCACCACGGTCAGCTTAATCGTCGCCCAAATACCTAGATAGATCAGCGGCCACTGGTCGAGAAAGTCGTGGTAGAAGCTGAGCATGCTGTCACTCATAGTGCATTTTCCCAAAGAAGCGCTGTACTTCAGGAAGGGAGGAAGAGTTGGCCAGTTGGCTCACCGAGCCTTGCACCATAATCTTCCCGCCGTACATAAAAGCGACGTTGTCACTTATTTCATTAGCAAAGGCGATGTCGTGGGTCACGCAAACCGTGGTGACTTTGCGGCTCTCGAGCTTCTTAATTAATTGCGCCACTTCCTGACTCATCAAAGGGTCGAGGGCAGAGGTAGGCTCATCCAAAATCACAATTTCAGGTTTCATTACCAGCGTTCGCGCCAGCGCCACGCGCTGCTTTTGCCCGCCGGACAGCTGGGCAGGAAACTTCTTCTCGTGGACTAACATCTCAAAATAGGCCAGCTCTTCCCGTGCCAGAGCACGCGCCTGCTCTTTGCTTTTCCCCTGAATTTTACGCAAAGCCAGCGTCACGTTGTCTAACACGCTGAGATGGCGGTAGAGCGCAAAACTCTGAAAAACAAAGCCGATTTTACTGCGCAGCAGGCGCACATCCACCTCTTTACCTAGCAAATCTTCACCATGAAAGCTAATTTGCCCCGAGGTTGGTTGCTCCAGCAAATTCAGACACCGAATCAGCGTGGTTTTGCCACAGCCCGAAGGCCCCATAATGACCTGAGTCGCACCGGCGGCGATAGTAAGGTTGACGCCATCTAATACCCGGTTGCCGTCGAACTGCTTCACCAAATCGGACACTTTTAAAATCGACACGCTTTCCTCCCGGTTTTATTCAACCGCGTATTTATTTTTTGTTTTTTTCATAATGAAAACGAAGAATTGGTAAATGATGAAATACAAAATCCCGGCAATCAGGTAGATATTCATCCCCAACATGGTGGAGGCGGTTAAGGCTTTGGCCTGCCCCAGAATTTCCGTTATCCCTACGGTGTAGGCGAAAGGGGTATTTTTCAGGATTGAGGTCAGCTCATTCATCACGCCAGGAATTGAAAAACGCAGCATTTGTGGGAATTCGATATACAGAATGATTTGTAAATCGCTAAAACCCATTGCTTTAGCTGCCGTAATTTCATTTTCCTCAACCGATTCCAGCGCGCCACGAAAGACTTCTGAGATATACGCACCACCAATAATGCCTAAACTTAGGTTCATGGCGACCAACGGCGGGCTGCTTAAACCAAAACTCGGTAAGCCGAAATAAATTAAGAACAGCAGGACTAATACTGGCACAGCGCGAATAAGGAAAACCAGAAAATCAAGAATATAACCGACTCGGCGGCCAGTGAGTCGCCGCAACGCGGCGACTACCAGTCCCGAAATAAAGGCCGTAATAAAGCAGGTGAGCGTTATATAGAAGGTATAAACCACGCCGTGCAATAATAGGCCAGTAATATCGAAAAGTTCTTTAGCGAACATGGATTATGACTTCAACCATTTATCCATAATGGCAGCCAGCTTCTTCGGACCCAATTGCTTAAGGTAGGCGTTGAAGTCGTCACGAATTGGCGAACCCTGTTGGAATGCGAAGCCCAGGTGGTCAACGCCTTTAAACGAGTAGCTAATCGCCAGAGGCATTTTCTGGTGGAAACGGTAGTTGTCATAAACTGGCTCTTCGATGAACGCCAAGTCCAGGTTACCGTTTTTCAGGTCCGTCACGGCTTCGTTATAAGAAGGGTATAACTTCACGTCAGCAACTTTGTAATAGCCTTTTGGCTCAAGGTCGCTTTTGATTAAGTCAGTGTAAGCCATACCGCGCGGGTAGCCGATGCTGTATTTTTTCAGCTGTGACAGGTCAGTGATCGTCAGTTTTTTAGACGCCAGGCTGACTAAGTTAAAGGAGTTCTCATAATAAGAGTCAGAGAAGTCCATTACCTTTTTACGTTTATCAGTAATAGAAATCCCAGAGAAGGCAACATCTGCCTGCTTGCTGGCAACGGCGCCTAACATACCATCCCAGTCATACTCTTTAGTTTCAATTTTACAGCCGCGTGCTTTGCAATAATCTGTGAAGATTTCCAGATCAACGCCCTGCAATTTACCATTCTGATCTTTAAACAGCATAGGTGGCGAGTTTGGAGAAATGGCAACAGTAAGTGTTTTACCTTTAACCACATCTGCCGCATAGGTACCTGTTGTTGTAAAAGCTAACAAAGAAGCAAGAACGATCTTTTTAAGATGTTTCATATTAATCCTATAGAAGATTATTTAATGAGGGTGGCCATGAGATTTAAATAGTTAATCTCGGCGATGAGGATACTGCTCGCATTATTAAAGACCGTCAATATCGCCAAATTCAATTTCAGCCTTTAATGGCCTATTTAAAAATCAATAATTTGCTTTTAAATAGTGGTTTATACCGCCAATTTGCAAGTCATGGCATAAAGAATAGGGAGGAGTGAGTTTTTGCGAGAGTTATAGCTCAAGATAAGAGGCATTCTTGATGGGAATGTAATATTTTATTAATTACGCATATTTACAGGGGGTTATTATTTTCAGCACACAAGCGTTGGAACTAAATTTGTTATTTTTCCACGCCCCAAACTTGTACTTTATTTAATACAAGCTGGAAGCTTATCCATAGCTTTAATATGGAGATCTTTTTTGGTACTAAAATGGTTATACAATAAAATCAGGCCGCGGAGCAATACTACGGAATAAGTATAGGAAGAGTGATAAATGCAATTATCGATGCTGCCTCGGCGAGCAGCCAATAACGCGTTTGAAAGCTTTACCAAAGGCGCTTTCAGATTCATATCCAAGAGAATTAGCAATGCGAGCAATTGAATCTGCCGAGTTTTTTAAACGATCGCAGGCCAGCAGCATCCGCCAGTGGGTCAGGTACTCAATGGGCGCGCTGCCTACGGTATCCTTAAAATGCTTGGCGAAAGCTGAGCGAGACATGCCAACGTGCGCGGCCAGATTCTCTAAAGTCCAGCGCTGCTCTGGGTTATTATGCATACAAGCCAGTGCGGCACTTAACTGCTTGTCGGCCAAAGCGAAAAGCCAGCCGACGCCGCGGTTTTTGGCCTCGTGCAAGTGCAGCCGCAGGGCTTGGATCAGCATCATATAAGCCAGCTGCTGGGCAATCAGGCTGCCGCCCGGCTGAGGTTCGCGCACCTCCTGCGCCATACGCTCCAGTGACCAGCGCATGGCCGCTTTGTCCGCCTCTTGCTGAATATGCACCACGGGCGGCAAGGAACCGAGCAGCAGACCGGCGTGATGCCCGGTCAGCACAAAGTGGCCACCCACCAGAAAACACTGCTCTTTGCCGCCACCCAGCACGCCTTGGCCAAAAAGCCGCGCCTCGCGCAGAATCATGAAGTCTACCGGCGCGGCTTGAAGGTCGGTAGCAATAACAAAAGAGGGCCCCGGCGGCAGAAGGTAACAGTCTCCCGCATTGAGCTTTATCGGCCCCTCAACCCCCTCAACTGACAGCCAGCAATGCCCCGACACCACGGCATAACACTTAATTCCGGCGTGTTCCGGCCATTGAATGGCCATCTCGCGCCCCATCGCCACGCCACCCGAGGCATAACTCTGCGGCTTGAGCAAAGCGAGCAGTTCTGACAAAGGATCCATGTTGAGCCTCACTGAGTTGGACGATTGGACGAAAATTAGCGACTTTCCAGCATAGATCGTGCAGCAAGCAGAATCTAGAGTAAAGCCCACGGGACGCTGAAGTCCTGACCAACCAGAGGCGAATTCACCATGCGTATTTTTCTCACCGGCGCGACCGGTTTTATCGGCACCGCCGTCACTCGCGAACTTATCGCCGCGGGCCACCAAGTGCTGGGCCTAACCCGCAGCGAGCGGGGCGCGCAGAACCTCACTGCTATGGGGGCCGACGCCCATTTCGGTGACATTAATGATTTCGAGAGTTTGAGCCGCGGCGCACGTCAGGCTGACGGTGTGATCCACACCGCCTTCAATCACGACTTCTCGACGTTTTTAGCCAATTGTGAAAGTGACAGTCAGGTGATTGAAGCGCTGGGCCGCGAACTGGCTGGCTCATCTCGCCCGCTGATTATCACTTCTGGCGTGGCGCTTGGCGCACTTGAACCGAACACCTTAGCCTGCGAAGACAACTTCAACCCGGATCATCCTAACCCGCGCAAAGCCTCCGAGCTGGGTGGCATCAAGGCCGCCGAGCACGGCGCCAGTGTCTCAGTGGTGCGTTTGTCGCAGGTACATGACCCTATCAAGCAGGGTTTGATCACGCCGCTGGTCGAGCTGGCTTTGCAAAAAGGCGTCTCGGCTTACGTCGATGAAGGGGCGAACTGCTGGTCCGCGGTGCATATCAGCGATGCGGCGCGACTCTATGTGCTGGCGCTGGAGAAAAACGCCGCCAATAGCCGTTACAACGCCGTGGCCGAACCTGCTATCCCGATGAAAACCATCGCCGAGACGCTGGGGCGAGTGCTGAACTTGCCGGTAAAACGCCTGACGGCGCACCAAGCCGCCGAGCATTTCGGCTGGATGAACATCTTCATCACACACGATATGTCGGCCACCAGCGACCTCACCCAACAGCGTTTGGGCTGGAAACCGACGGGTCCGTCACTGATTAGCAACTTGGAGCAAAGGCCTGTCAAATAACCTTGTCGGCGGCTCCCGCGGCGGGAGTCGCTGCTCGCGTGGCGAGGAAAATCAGCGGAACCGCAATCAGATAAATCGCCACCACCGACAGCCAGACAGCGCCCGGCCAGTGGTGCTGCACGGCAAAATAGAAGGTTGAGAAAAAGAGTGGCGCGACAATAGACGCCAAACTCACCGCCGACATTAATACCCCCTGAAATTGCCCCTGCCGGTCGGCGTCCACTTGCCGCGTTGCTAGCGCCTGAAGGGCAGGTGTGCCCATACTGCCCAGTGCAAACAGCGGCATAATGGCGAACACCATCCAGCCTTGTTGAACAAAGGCCAACGCAACCAGTGCAAGACAGGAACAGCCAATTCCCACCAGTGTCGCGCCGCGCTCACCGAAAAACTTCGCGGCGGGACCGGGTATAAACGTCTGTACCAGCGTTTGGCACAGGCCAAAGGTGCCAAGAGATAACCCTATCCACAAGCCGTTCCATTGGAAAGCGTCATATCCCCACAGCGCCCAGCAGATGCCGTAAGCCTCGCCGGTGGCGCTGAGAATAAAGAAAGTCATGACAATCGGCATCAGACCTTTCATCGAGAAAACCCAGCGCAGCGGCCGCAACGGGTTTATCAGCGCGAAGTTAATTTTACCCGCGCTGGCTTTGCGCGACTCAGGCAAAACCCATAGCGCCAGCAGCAAGTTCGCGCCGTTAAGCGCCGCAGCGGCGATAAACGGCAGTTGCACGTTGATGTCGCCCAATACGCCACCGAGAACCGGGCCGACAATAAAACCCAGCCCAAACATGGCGTTAAACAGCCCAAATCGTCTGGCACGGGTTTCTGGCGGCGAGATATCCGTGATGTAGGCCATCGCCACTGAGACATTGGCACTGGTCATCCCGGCAATGGCTCGGCCAATCAGCAGCCAAATCACCGAGGAGGAGAATGCCAGCAGCAAATAGTTCAGCGCCGCACCGGCGAGGGAGAGCAGCAGTACCGGCCTGCGCCCCAGCCGATCGCTCAATGCCCCCAGCACCGGCGCGAAGACAAACTGCATCGCGGCGTAAAGCGCGGTCAACATACCAATGTAGAAAGCAACGTTGTCGCTATGGGTTACCTGTTTGAGTAACGAGGGCAGGATAGGAAAAATCAGCCCGATGCCAACAGCATCAAGCGCAATTGCAGCATAAATAACGATAAGTGATTTGTTCATAACGCGTTCCTGTCGACATTCAGATTTAGCCTTCATAAAGCTGAATCCATTGACATGCCTGACCGAGAGTCAGACCTTTAGAACGCTGGCCGAGAGGTACGTTGAGCACCCTCGACGTATGTGTCGGCACCGAAGCGCCGATTTTTCGCGAGGAGTGAGTTATAGCATAGCTCGGCGCGGGTGGACAATTCTCTGCCATCGCGCCCAACCAAGATTAAGATTTTTGACACCCGCTCACCAGCGGGTAATTGCGGCACACCAGCATCAATTTGCCTTTTGGCTCGAAGCCTTTATCCAGCATACATTGCTGAATGCCAGCAGCCTTGCGCAGCGTTGGCACATAGGGGACTGAGCCTAAAGGGTGCGGATATCCGCATTGATACATCACGGACTCGGCCAGCTTGTCATTCTCAGCCTCCTCGGAGAAATGCTTCGACGCCCCGGCTTTGCGCCACGTGATGAAAGAAGACTTCACCTCGGCATAATCGGGTCTCATTGGGTGGAAGCCTCTGTCAGCTACAAAAGGCAGCGCGTCGAGCTGGTTCTGGCTTAGAGGTTTTCCCTGCTCCTGCTCACGGCAGGCTTGGGTATCGTGGTAAACGCGGACACTACAAATTTTGAATTCATCCTTGCGGGTAAACCCTTGATTTTCCATGCACTGATAATAAAGCACTGACTCATTATCGGTCTTGGGAATATCTGAACCAGGCAGCTTGACGCCGCATTTCCCCATCGCAGCGCGCACACCATCGATATCCGTATTCGGGCGCTGCCACTGGGTCAGGTCGGGGGCTGGAGGGCATCCCGTTAACAATAGTACGGACGCGGCCAGCAGAGGTAAGGTCAACAGAGTCGATTGGCGGAACATTGAAATTCCTTGTTTATTATTGTTTAAACAGCGCCCTCATACTGCCCGTATTCTCGTTCTGCAACAATCTTGTTCACCGAAGATGTTTCTATGAAATAAAAATTTAACCTCTCCCGGATTGACTGTCACTCCAAACGTAATATTATAAGTTACATGAAAAGAGACAGTAAATTATCCGGCATCCTGCACGTGTTGCTGCACATGGCCGAACAGACCACGCCCGTCACCTCTGAGTTGCTGGCACAAATGATGAGCACCCATCCGGTGGTGATCCGCCGCACTATGGCGGGGCTGCGCGAGCGCGGCTATGTCAGCTCGGTGAAAGGGCACGGCGGCGGCTGGACTTTAACCTGCGACCTCAACCAAATCACCTTGGCGGAAATCTGGCGCGCGGTGGGTGAGCCCGCGCTTATCGCCTTAACCCATCGCCACGAATCCCCCGGCTGTCTGGTCGAGCAGGTGGTCAATCAGGCATTAGATACCGCCAGCCGCGAGGCCGAAGCTTTATTAATCGCCCGGCTGGGTGAAGTCACGCTGGCCGAGCTTTCCAAAGATTTTCATCAGCACTTTTCTGCGCACCGGTCAGCCGCGCATCAGTCAGCCGCGCACGACTGCCTACCCGAGGACCCGCATGAACAACACCAATGACATCTTCAACAGTGAATTTTCACGCCAGTACGACGCCTACAACGAAAGTCTGAATGAGATTGCCAACAACCTGCATATGTTGATTGCCGTGTTGCTGCGTGACCTGCCGAAGCAGGCGCGAATTCTCTGCGTGGGGGTGGGGACGGGGTCTGAAATCACCCGGCTCGCCAAGCAGCATGCGGGTTGGCACTTCACCGGCGTCGATCCTTCTCCCGATATGCTGGCAGTCTGCCAAGAGAAGTTGCAGCGCGAGGGGCTGAGTGACAGATGCACTCTGATCGAAGGCTATCTGGGCGACGTGCCGGTGACCGGCGACTATGACGTTGCGCTGTGCCTGCTGGTGACCCACTTTATTCAGGACGCCGAGCGTTTGGGTATTTACCAGGAAATGAATAATCAACTTGCGGCGGGCGGGCGAATGATCTGCGCCGAAATCGCCGGAGACATGGCTTCCGCAGGCTTTGACGCACAGCTTATCAGCTGGGCAGCCATGCACTCTGTCGCCAGTAAGATCGAGCGCGACCCGCAGGAGATCAAAGCCATGCTTAGCCAGCGGCTGCTGTTGCAGGCCCCTGAGCAGACCGAACGCCTTATCCAGCAATCAGGTTTTGAACTGCCGCAGCGCTTCTTCCAATCCTTGCTGATCCACGGCTGGATGGCGAAGAAACCCCAGAGATAGCATTTTTCGTCAAACGCCGACTGTGAACGAACATTCTCAAAACTTGAACAGGCGTCCAGCTTTTGGCATGATGCTTGCCCCACCGAGTTTTGATACAGGTATTTCGTGGTTTATCTCTGTAAACAGGACAGACAGGCCGCCATATTGCAGGCCGCCGCTCGCATTGCATTGGATGAAGGGTTATCTGCTACCACCGTCAGGCGCGTCGCCTGTGAAGCGCGCACGGCTGTGGGTCAGGTTCATCACCACTTCTCCAGCGCGGCTTCACTGCGGGCCAAAGCCTACGCGCTGGTGATGCGCGAGCTGCAATGGGATCTGGAAGCCACCAGCTGTCACCTGCCTGCGCTGGAGCGGCTTCAGCTCTATCTGATTGATGCCAAGCATGAACGGTATTTGCAGGCTATTCGCCTGTGGCGCGAGGCGATGCTGCTAAGTGAGCAAGATGACCTCATGAAAGACGCCTTTGCCGGTTCGCTCTACGATTGGCATCGGCTGGTGACCAATGTCATAGATTCCGGACTACAAAGCGGGCAGTTCAAGGCGACGGATGAGGCACTAGACATCGCCTGGCGGCTGATTGGTTTAGCCAGCAGCTTCGACGGCATGTCGCGCCTCGAGTCGCTGGGTTTAACGCGGGAAAAAGTGGCTTACAACTTAAACCGCGCAATTGAAAAAGAGTTGTTTTTTACCTGCTAGCACCCATTGATTGATGACAATTAAAGAGTCGATTTCCGGCAATAAAGCTTGGGATCCGCGATAAACATCAGGACAGTTCGGAGCGCAATTTGTACAACAACGAAAAACCTGATTTCCACGACCAGCTGATCAAAGAGCTGCTGTATTGGATTGAAGTGAATCTGAATGACCGTCTGACCATGGAGAGAGCCTCGAAGAAAACGGGCTACTCGCCGTGGTATCTGCAACGCCTGTTCAAAAGTAAAACGGGCTATGCCTTGGGGAAATATATCCGCGATCGCCGTTTGACCATGGCGGCGATTGCTTTGCGGTTGACCAATATGCCGATTCTGGATATTTCGCTCTATTATTCGTATGACTCGCAACAGACTTTTACTCGCTCTTTTAAGAAGAACTTTGCCGAGACGCCGGCGGTGTTTCGTCGCAATACCGAGTGGAATATGGGCGGCATTACCGCGCCGCTGCTGATCGATGAATTCCCTGCGCCGAGCTATGAAATTATCGAGCTGCCGGAGATGTCATTTGTGGGCAAAACCCAGCGCCATAGCTATCCGATTGAAGCCTTATTCAATCCGAAAAACCATGTACACCGCGATGCCATGCATCAATATATCAAAGATCCGTCCTGCCTCGACCGTGCGGCTTGGGGTTTGGCGGATTGCCGGGCAAGTGATGAAGTGGAGTCGGTGATGGGCATGGACATGCTCTACACGGTGGCGCGTGAGCTGGGCGAAGAGAGTCGTGAGGGAGACTGCGACGAGCTGGCGGAGCAGGTGGTGATCCCCGCCGGGCGCTACTTGAAATTCGACTATACCTACGAGCTGGACCGGCTCAACGATTACATTCTGTATATGTATTCGGTGTTTTTACCGACGCAAGATTTGCAGTTCCGCCTCGGCCACGATCTGGAAAAATACACCCGGACCGCCAGCGAAAACGGCGTGACCTGCGAATATTACATCCCCATCGCCTAGTTCCTATCCTGTTAAACCGCTTTCAGCAGGGGCCGTCACTGGCCCCGCTGACGCTCGCGGTATTCGCGCGGCGAACAGAGCATCACCCGCTTAAACGCATTACTAAACGCACTGTCAGAATCATAGCCCAGCGACTGCGCCACGGCGGAAACCGTCACATTGCCGACGGCCAGACGCCGACTGGCCAGTTGCATGCGCCAGCGCAGTAAATACTCTAATGGCCCAAAGCCGACTTTTTGTTTGAAATTTAAGGCGAAGGTCGAGCGAGACACCCCGGCGACCTCGGCCAGCTGCTGTACGCTCCAGCGTTTTTCCGGCTCGGCGTGCATGGCTTCAAGCGCGGCATTCACCCGCGGGTCGGAAAGGGCATACAGCCAGCCTGCGGGGCTGTCCTGCTCAATACCCAAGTACTGGCGCAGCACCTGAATCAGCATAATATTGCCTAACTGCTGGACCATCATCGCGCCGCCGGGCGAGGGGTTGGACACCTCTTGTACCAGCAGCTCCAGTGCCCAGCGCAGCACCGGCGCGGAATCGGTATTGGCGTTGACCACCGCCACCGAGGGCAGGCTGTCGAGCAACAGGCGAGCCTCCTGACCGTAGTTAAAACGCCCGCCAATCATAAAGAAATCCGTCTCAGTGCCATATTGCAGCATGCCTTTGACCGACTGGCGAAACAGCGCCACGGCGTCCTCGGTTTTCATGCCTATGGCGCTGGTCAGCGTAAAGGCGCGGGGGCGGGTGAGAATGAAACAGTCGCCCGGCTGAAGATGAATGGGCGCGGGCTCGCCGTCGACCGTTAACCAACAACTGCCTTCGACCACGGCGTTGAACTTAATATTTCCCGGCGGTGGGAGATGCATGCCCCAATCGCCGCCGGTGCGCAGCCCGACCACATAGGCTTTATCGGCATTGAGCTGGGAAAGTACGTCTGAAAGTGGGTCCATGGGTCGACTCCGCAAAGTGCCGTATTGGCGTCATAATGCACGGAAGATATCAGCTATACTCGCCGCACGGATAACCTTTTCATGGCTTATTCCTGCCAACTCTGTTCTCACACACAGGCGCACTGCATGATAGAAAAAATCTTAAGCACCATGCTGTTAGACCCTAATAACCTTTCAATTCAAACCCTTCAAACCCGCCATCGCCTCAATCTGGCTGCATTCTGGGACATCAAACCCAATCAGCGAATTCTTGAGATTGGCTGCGGGCAGGGCGACACCACGGCGGTGCTGGCAGAGTTAGTGGGCGAAGGCGGGCAGGTGGTGGCGCTGGATATCGCAAGCGGCGACTATGGCAGCCCTTACACCCTCGCGCAGTCTCTCGACACGCTCACCTCCTCGTCGGTAGGCAGCCGGATCAGCGTGCATTTGGAGACAGACTTCCTGTCCGACGCCGTTGAATTTCCAGCCAAGCACTTTGATAAAGTGATTGTTGCCCACTCCTCGTGGTATTTCGAAAACCTCGACGTGCTGGCGCGTATTGTTGAAAAAGCCCGCCGCGTCGCCAAGCAGTTCTGCTACGCCGAGTGGGATACCCGCGTCACCGACGTCAGCCAGATGGCCCACCTCTACGCGGTCCACATTCAGAACCAGTACAACCTGTTCGCCCACCACGACGACTGCAATATCCGCACGCTGATCACCCACGACGACGTTGCCGCACTGATGGCCGCGCGGGGCATTGAGCAGCAGTCGGAGCAAGTCTTTGAGCAGCACCAACTGCAAGACGGCGGTTGGGAAGTGAGCCACGTGGTGCAACACCTCCAGCAGGTGATTGCCAACAGCACAGAGCTGAACGCCAAGACCAAAGCCTTCTTCCACAGCCAAATCGCCGAGCTGAAGCACTATGCCGACCGTGGCATCGCGCCGTTAAATGCACATGCTTCGGTGTGGGGCTTGGGGGAGCTGAGTAAAGCCAATAATCAGCAAACCCTAGAAGCTGTTGATGACTTAGACAATGATGTAGAAACAACGCGGGTGGACAGCATTGCTGCGCTGAAACGTGACCTAAAATGGTGACGATGCTGAAAAGTGAGTGTAGTGGTGGTTAATCAGACGATCTCGACAGTATTCGGGACGTTAATGCATTCCTAGTCTGAGCCATATCCAGCATGATGAGTCGTCGGCTAACCGATGACCCCGGGGTTGTTTAACGATTCAACCACATTGGAACTGACTCTATGACCACGCAACAACAACCACTGCATTCTGGATTCGACAAAAATTCTACTGCCAGCGAGGTGCTGGGTTCGCGCGACCTGACCGGCGTGAATGTGATTGTCACCGGCGGTTATTCCGGTATTGGGCTAGAAACGGTGCGCGTTCTGGCCGAAGCCGGGGCGAATATCCGCGTTCCCACCCGTGATGTGGAAAAAGCTAAAGAAGCGCTGAAAGGCATTCCAAATGTTGAAACTGACTTCTTAGACCTGATGGACCCCGCGTCGATTGACGCCTTTGCCGAGTGTTTCTTAGCCACGGGCCGCCCGCTGCATATCCTGATCAACAGCGCGGGCGTCATGGCATCGCCGCTGCATCGCGACGCGCGTGGCAACGAGTGGCAGTTCTCCACCAACCATCTCGGCCACTATCAACTCACCGCACGCCTGCTGCCCGCATTGAAAAAGGCTGACGGCGCGCGCGTGGTCTGCGTCTCTTCGCGCGGCCATCGTTTTGCCGGTGTCGATCTTGCTGATCCAAACTTCAATCAGCGCCCGTATGACAAATGGCTGGCTTACGGCCAGTCGAAAAGCGCCAACGCACTCTTTGCCTTGCAACTCGATAAGCTCGGCGAGGCGCATAATATCCGCGCTTTCTCTCTGCACCCGGGGGCGATTTTTACCGCGTTAACCCGTCATATGGAAAAGAGCGATTACCAACGCGTCGGCGCGCTTAATGAAAAGGGTGAAGTTAAAACCACCGAAGAGGCAGGATTCAAAACCGTGGAGCAGGGCGCTGCAACCTCGGTGTGGTGCGCGACCCATCCAAGTTTGGCGGGCAAGGGCGGCGTGTACTGTGAAGATGCAGACATTGCCCCACTGGCCGCCGAGGACGGCGCAGAGGTAGGCGTCAGCTCATGGGCCATCGACCCCGAAGCCGCCAAACGCCTGTGGCAGCTGAGTGAAACACTCACCGGCGTGCGCTACGTCTGGTAAAACAGGCAAAAAAATGCCGCAGACCCTTTGTGGAATGCGGCATTGTTAATTTCGTCATGACTGCTCTGCAACATTAGCCATAGGCCGCTTTATGATTGATGTGATAGAAGGTCGCGGTGGCGGCCATTACGTGTTGGTCTTCTTTGCCCGGCTTGTGCGATTCCACATTAGTAATGTGGTAACCGACAGCCCCGGCGTCTAACGCCTTTTTAACAAATGCGCTATTCAACTCTTCCATGGATGTCGCCCATGAAACCGAGGCTACGCCGACGGCTTGCAGGGACGCTATTTCACGATGCGATAAACCTGTACGAACTAAAACAGGCGTGACCGTCTTGGGGTTGAATATGGATATGATATCATTTACTAAGTCTTTCATGGGCTTACCCCTCCTCGGGTCAAGTTCTACATCGGACAGTCAGAGAATGCCGGAAATAAACAGAGGTTGACGCTCACTCTGATTTATTCACCGGCACCGTTCCAATAAACACCCATTTTTGTTTCGATCTTTAGCTTTAATTGCTAATTAGTTGTTAAGAAAACTCCCGCCACACTTAACGTAATCTTCAAAGAAGATATTTTCAGTTGGTTACAGGTTAGGGGGAATTGAAACGGGTCTGCTGGCGGCTATTTCACCGCCGCCAGTTGGCGAACTTCAGCCTTGGGTTTTACGGCAAATTGGTTTTCCGGCTCGCGCAGACCCAGATTCTCGCGCAGCGTCAGCCCTTCATACTCCGTGCGGTATAAGCCTCGCTGCTGCAAGAGTGGGATCACCTGCTCGACAAAATCGTCGAAGGCCGTTGGCGTCCCGCCGCGAACAATAAACCCGTCCGTCGCGCCGCTGGTAAACCAGTGTTCCAGACCATCAGCCACGTCGCTGGCACTGCCAATAAAGGTCGGGCGCGGGGTCGCGGCTTCCAAGGCCACCTGACGCAGCGTCAATCCGCGCGCTTTGGCATCGCGCTTGATGGAGTCCGTGGTGCTGCGGAAGCTGTTTTGGCCCAAATCACCGATGTCAGGGAAAGGCCCGTCCAGCGGATGCTGGCTAAAGTCATAATGCTCGAAGTAGCGCCCTAAGTACTCCAGCGCCTTATCGGCCGTCACTAGCTGGGCCGTTTGCTGATATTTCTGCTCGGCGTCAGTGACACTGTCACCTACAATCACGCTGATGCCTTGGAAGATGCGAATATCTTCGGCGTCGCGACCGTTTTCAACCAATTGGCGTTTGACGTCCTGATAGAATTCGCGGGCCAGCTCCGGCGTGGCCTGACGGGTATAAATCGCGTCGGCGGCCTCGGCGGCAAAGGCTTTGCCCTGCTCTGAGGCCCCGGCCTGAAACACCACTGGCTGGCCCTGCGGTGAGCGACCGACGTTGAGCGGCCCCTGCACCGAGAAATATTTCCCCTGATGGTTCAGGGTATGCAGTTTATCCGGGGCGAAGAATTGCCCTTTGGCCTTGTCGCGCACGAAAGCATCGCCTTCCCAAGAATCCCACAGGCCTTTGACCACGCTGACATATTCACTGGCGATGCGGTAACGCTCGTCGTGCTCCGGGTGCTTATCACGCGAAAAGTTCTTGGCCGAGCCTTCCAGCGGCGAAGTCACCACATTCCAGCCCGCGCGACCGCCGCTGAGGTGATCCAAGCTGGCGAACTGCCGCGCCACGGTAAAAGGCTCGCTGTAAGAGGTGGAGAGGGTCGCCACCAGACCAATTTTTTGCGTCACCAGCGCCAGCGCGGAAAGTAGGGTAATTGGCTCAAAACGGTTGAGGAAGTGCGGGATCGACTTCTCATTGATATACAGGCCGTCGGCGACAAACAGAAAATCGAATTTCCCCTGTTCGGCCTTTTGCGCCAGCTGCTGGCAGAACTGGATATTGATGCTGGCGTCGGCCACCGCGTCGGGGTGACGCCACGCGGACATATTCCCTGACGCGCCCTGAATGATCGCCCCCAAACGTAACTGTCTCTTGTTGCTCATGACGCTTTCCTCAATGTTGAGTTAATCGGGTTCAAGTTATGCCGCCTGACCGGGAAGGGCGGCCAGCAGTTGTTGAGTCCAGCGGTGCTGCGGATGGTTGAACACCCGTGTCACATCGCCACTTTCGACCACCGCGCCATCTTTCATCACCAGCACGCGGTCGGCGAGGTGGTGAATGACGCCAAGGTCGTGAGAGATAAACAGCAGCGCGGTGTGGTGCTCCGCCTGCATATCAGCCAGCAGATCCAGCACCTGCGCCTGCACTGAGACGTCGAGCGCGCTGACCGGCTCGTCGGCCACCAGCAAAGCAGGATTGGGCGCGAAAGCGCGAGCAATGGCTACCCGCTGGCGCTGCCCGCCGGAGAGTTCACGCGGGTAACGCTGAAGAAAACGCTCGCCGAGGCGCACTTCATCCAACAGCTGCAACACGCGCTGGCGGCGGGCTGCGCCGAAAATGCCCGCTGCGTCGAGGCTTTCGCCAATGATTTTCTCCACGGTATAGCGCGGGTCGAAGGAGCTGAGCGGGTCCTGTGCAATCAGCTGAATGCGGCTGCGGCGCAGGCGTCGTTCGGCCTCCGCCACGTGACTCCACGGCTGCGCTTCAATCTGGATCAGGCCGCTGTCCGGCTCCGTCAGCCCCAGCACCATGCGCGCGACGGTGGTTTTACCCGAGCCAGACTCGCCGACGATACCCAGCGTTTCTCCCGCCGAAAGCTGGAAACTGACATCGCGCACCACCTGATGCTCGCCGTAATGCTTGTTCAAATGCTGGGCCTGCAACAGCGGCTCACCGGCGGCGATTTTGCGCTGGGGAAGGGCCACCGGTGCGGGGGAAGAGAGGCGAAAACCTTTGGTGTCGGGCGTCGGTACGGCGCGTAGCAGCTGGCGAGTCCACTCATGGACCGGAGCATTAAGCACTTGCCAGGTCGCGCCTTGCTCCACCACTTCGCCATCCTTCATCACTATCACTACGTCAGCCAGTTGGCCGACCACGGACAGGTCGTGGCTAATCAGCAGCAGCGCCTGCCCGTCGTCGCGGCGGCGCTGAAGAAGGTCGAGGATCTGCTTTTGCACCGTCATATCCAGCGCGGTGGTGGGTTCGTCGGCAATCAGCAGCTCGGGCTTCCCGGCCAATGCCGTGGCGATCAGCGCGCGCTGGCGCAAGCCACCGGAGAGCTGATGCGGATAGAGGCTCAGACGGCGCTGCGCCTCCGGCATGCCTACCGACGCCAGCAGTTGCAGGCTCTGCTTGCGCAGGTCGATTTTGCCCTCGCTTGGATGCGCCAAAATAGCGTCACCCAGCTGCTGGCCGATACGGCGCAGCGGGTCGAGGGAAACCAGCGCGTCTTGCAGCACATAGCCAATCTGCTTGCCGCGCACGCCGCGCCATTCGCGCTGGCTGGCGCGCAGCATGTCGCGGCCATCAATCATAAAACGGTCCGCCGTCAGCTCGGCTTTTTCATCCTGCAAGCCAATCAGCGAGCGGGCGGTGACGGTTTTCCCCGAGCCGGACTCCCCTACCAGCGCCAGAGACTGCCCGCGCTGTAATTGCAGGTTTAACCCGCGCACCACCACTTTGCGGCCCTGCGGCGAAGGGAAGCTAACGGTTAAATTGCGGATATCAATAAAGAGTGCCTGACTCATGCTTGTCTCCCTTCAAAGCGAGCCTGCCAGTGGCGGCCGACGGTGTTGACTGCCACCACGGTAAGGGTGATTGCCACGCCGGGCCAGACGCCAATCCACCACGCGTTGCGCAGGTAATTTCGCCCTTCGGCCAGCATTAGTCCCCACTCCGCGGTGGGCGGCTGCGGGCCCATGCCGAGAAAACTCAGCCCGGCGGTACCGATGATCGCCGTGCCTAACCCCAAGGTTGCCAGCACCGGAACGTGGGCGATGGCGTGGGGCAGCACGTGCCGCCAGACCAGCGTGCGGCGAGTCAGGCCGAAGGTGCGCGCCTGCTCAACATACCCCGAGGACATCACCACGAAGGTTTGCGCTCGCACCACGCGGGCAAAGCGCGGGATCGAGGCGACGCCGAGAGCGAAGATAAGATTGGTGGTGCCGGGGCCGGTGAAGGCAATCAGCATCAACGCCAGCAGCAGGTCGGGGAAGGCGGAAATCACATCCACCGCGCGGCTGATAAACTCATCCAGCGCGCCGCGCGCCAGACCGGCCAATAACCCGAGCAGGCTACCGACGGTGACCGCAACGGCCATCGCCGCGATGCTGATTAGCATTGAATAGCGGCTGCCGTAGATAATGCGCGTCAGCACGTCGCGCCCCAGTTGGTCGGTCCCCAGCCAGTGGGCGGCCGAAGGAGGCAGTTGGGCGTTGATCGGGTCGGCGCTCAGCGGGTCATATTGGCTGATAAGAGAAGGGAACAGCACCGCCAGCAGGACAAAAATCAGGAACAGAGCTGCCACTGCTAATCCTGTTGAAGGCCAACTGCGGCGGCGCTGTAAGCTTAGAGAGAGGCTCATGCTGCACCTCCCTGTGAAGAGGGTTGGTCGCGCAGGCGCGGGTCAATCAGTAGGTAGAGGATATCCACCAGCGTGCTCATCACCACGTAAACCAGCGCCGAGAAAATCGCCACCGCCAGCACCACTGGCAGGTCTTTGCCGAGCACGGCGTCCACCGTCACTTTGCCCAGCCCCGGTCGGCCAAACACCTGTTCGGTGATAACCGCGCCGCTGAGCAGCCCGCCAATCAGCCAGCCTGTGAGGGTGACGGCGGGCAGCGCGGCGTGGCGTAACGCGTGGCGCAGGCGAATGGTTAAATTGCCCAGCCCCCACGCCCGCAGCGTCAAGGCAAAAGGTTCGTTTAACGCGTCTTCCAGCCCACGGCGCAGCACCTGCGCCACCACCGCGCCCTGAGCCAAGCCCAGCGACAGCGCCGGTAACACCAGCGCCGAGAAGTTGCGATCGCCGGCGACCGGGAACCAACGCAGGGTAAAGCTGAAGATAAACAGCAGCACGATCCCCAGCCAGAAAGAGGGCGTAGAGGCCAGCAGCAGCTCGAAGAACCCGGCAATCCGGCGGCCAAAGCGGCTGTTAGCGGTGAGCACCGCCATCGCCACGGCGAAGGTCAGGCTGACCAGCAGCGCCGCGCCGGTCAGTTTCAACGTTGGCCAGAGCTGCGAGAGCACCAGTGAACTGACATCAATATTGAGCAGGTAAGAGCGGCCGAAATCGCCGTGCAGCACCCGCCACAGATAGTGCAGGTATTGCAGCCACAGCGGCTGGTCCAGCCCCCATTCGGCGCGAATTGCCGCCTCAATCGCCGGGGTGCGCACCTGTTCGCCAATCAGCAGGCTGACAATATCTCCCGGCGCGAGGTAGACGCTGATAAAGGACAAACTCACCGCCGCCCACAGCACCAGAATGCCGCTGCCAATGCGGCGCAGAATTCGCCATAACAGCGGCGCGCGCCAGGTCGGCGGGCTGCGCCATCTACGCGGCGTATCAAGTGAAGTTTCAACAGTCATCGGGCGGCTCCTTGGTTCTTTTACAGTTCAGTTCGGCGCGATTTAATGGTCGCTCAGCCAGACGTCATAGGCGTTTTCAGGCATCTGCTTGAAAGGTCTAAAGCCGACGCCGTGAACATAAGACGCGGCGGCAATCTGGTCTTCCGGCTCATATAACGGGATGGCGAAGGCCTGCTGCACAATGGCAAACTGCTGCAACTGGGCATAAAAACCTTTGCGTTTGTCGTTATCCAGGGTTTGCGCCGCGCCGTGCAGCCACGGGGCAATCTCTGGCGCATCGGTACGGCTATAGTTGATGGCACCGCCGCCTTTCACCGGCAGATAGTGGTTTTCAATATCAATGCCGTCGGTGTCGGTGTTGGAGTTAGCAATCGAGCCAAACAACCCGGTATTGCGCACATCAGTGTAAGTACCGGAGTCGACGTATCGAATCTTCAGCTCAATGCCCAAACGCTGGCGAGCCTGCGCCTGAAGGGCTTGCAGCAGCACATCGCGCTGGTCGCGCACCGTGGCCTGCGCCTGAATGATCTCAATGCTCAGCCTTTTTCCGTCTTTGCTGCGAAAGCCCTCGCCATCGCGAGTTTTCCAGCCCGCTTCATCCAGCAGTGAGTTGGCGAGCTGCGGATTATTGCCATATTTGCCGTCAAGGCTGTTGTCATACAGCGGGTCCACCGGCGAGGTGATCCCCCACACCCGCGTGCGCTCGCCGCGATAGATAGATTGCAAAATCGGCCCGATATCCAGCCCCTGCAACAGCGCCTGACGCACCTTCACTTCCTGCGTTGGGCCATAAGTCACATTGAGGAATAAGGAGTAAGGCGTGCCGGTGTTCAGCGCGTGTTGATAGGTGAAGTCTGGATTATCTTTGAATTCACCCGCGTCATTGCCGGAAATCCCCTCAATCACGTCCACCTGTCCCGAGAGCAGCGCGCCGGTACGCACCGAAGATTCAGGCAGGAAGCGATAAGTCACGCTGTCGAGATAGGCCGGACCTTGGTGTGCGGCATTGGCCGAGGCCCAGTTGTAGGCCGGGTTTTTCACATATTCCACCTGCTGGCCTTTCTCATAACGCTTGAGAATAAACGGCCCGGTACCCGCCAAATCTGGTCCACCGGCTTTAAGCTGCGGAGAAGACCACGAGGCCGGAGAGAGCAATTTCAGCCCGGCGGCAAAAGAGAGGAAGGGCGCGTACACCTGCTTGAGGGTGATAACCACGGTGTTTTCATCCGGCGTGGTGACGCTCTCGATACGGCTGGCAATGGCGCACAGGCTAGAACCGGCGCAGTAGGCCGGGTCCTGCGCATGGCGGAAGTTCTCCGCCACGGCGTTGGCATCAAACTTTTTGCCATCAGAGAAAGTGACGTCAGGACGCAGGGTGAACGTGTAGGTTTTGCCGTCATCGGACAGGCTGTAGCCCTTGGCCAACCACGGAATGTACGAGCCGTCAGGCTTGCGGGCCAGCAGGGATTCATAGGCCACGCGCAGGATAAGTTCGGCTTTCGACTGGCCGTTAAGCTGCGGGTTGAAGGTATTGGGTTCGGTTTCCACGCCCCAGGTCAGAGAGCCGCCGCTGCGCGGCTTTTCATCGGCAGCCAAGGCTGAATAGCTGACAGACAGCGCCATGAACGAAAGGGCGGTTAGCCCGATAGTTGATTTTATAAGGTTCATTGTTTTCCCAGAGATCAATAAGTTAAAACGGCATTTAGACGAAAAGCTTGGCCTCGGGCACGGTGCGCACGAACTCTTTTTGCGCCTGCGCCTCATAGAGCGAGGAGTTGAGGATTTTGCGTAAATACACCAGCTCGACCCCCAGCGGATTCACCGCCGTGTGGAAGGGCTCATAGCCGCGTCGCTGATAGAGCGCCGTCAGCCAAGGGTGGCGAATGGCGGTTGCCAGATAGACGGCGGGCACTTTGAGGGTATCGCGCAGAAAAGTGTTTTCGACATACGTCATGATCTGGCCGCCATAGCCATGGCCTTTGGCATTCTCATCCACCGCGAACCAGTGGACGAAAGGCCAAGGCGCGTACTCTTTCTTGGTGGTCGGCGTCCACGGAAACCGCGTGGTCAGCGTCGCCGTGATGCCTTGCTCGGTTTCCAGCACATAGGTGGTTTCATTGCGGATCACTTCACGCACGTCCTCGACGCTTGCGCGAGTAATGGTGAAGTGAATGTTCAATTTCACCAGCGGCGAGTAGGCGCGTTGCAGCAGGCCATGCAGCTCGGCGGCCTCATCTTCGCGGGCCAGACGGATAAGTTGACTCATTGCTAACCCCCTAAGCCAGCGCCCGGCTCTCTGCGGCGAGCAGTTCGAGCGAGGCTAACCGCGCCTGTGGCTGGGCCAGCGGCGTGTCGATGACAAACTCTTCCACGCCATAGCGCGCCTGTAGCTCTTCTAACTGATGGTGCACCTGCTCGGCAGTGCCGGTGATAATCGAGGAGACGCGCTCTTCAATCTTGTGCGAGGCGGCGGTGGATTGGCGAATGTAAGCCTCGGCCTGCGCCACGCTACCCACGGTAACGCTTTGGCCGTCGCTGCCAATCACCCGGAAAGCCTGTTTGTCAGCCGCCAACGCTTCGGCTTTCGCCGCCGTCTCCGCCACAATCACTGACACGGCGAGCAGGGCGCGACGCCCCTGACTGTCATGGGTATAAGCTGAGAGGGCGCGGCCGATTTCAGTCTGGTCGCCATTTAGATGCGCGGCAAAGACAAAGTTCCAGTTCAGGCTGGCTGCCAGACGGGCGCTCTGCTCACTGGCGCCGAGCAGGAAGCGCCCGGCACTCTGCGGCGGCAGCGGCGTGGCGAATAGGGTGTCGCCCTGAGTGTCATTCGGCTTGGCATTTAACCAGTCGTCGAGCAGGCGCAGCTGGTCAGCGAAATCTCCTTTCAAGGCTGGGTCGACCGCATATTGCAGCGCGCGCGTCGAGAGCGGCAATCCGCCCGGCGCTTTACCCACGCCCAAATCCACCCGGCCCGGCGCTAGCGAGGAGAGCACGTTGAAGTTTTCCGCCACTTTGTAAGGGCTGTAGTGCTGCAACATCACGCCACCGGAGCCCACGCGAATGCGCTGGGTGTGGGCGAGGATCCAGGCAATCACCACTTCCGGCGAAGAGATCGCCAGCTTGTCAGTGTTGTGATGCTCCGCCAGCCAGAAGCGGTGATAGCCCCAGCGCTCAGCCTTCTGCGCCAGTTCCAGCGTACGTTTCAGCGCACCGCTGGCACTTTCACCTTCATCGATTGGACTTTTTTCCAGCAGACTTAATCGGTAACCCATCTCGTTATTGTCCTTATGTTCCCTGACTCGGTATGGGTTCGATTATTAAAGGCAGGTTAGAAAGTTGTAAAACAACAATAGTTGCTATGAAGTTGCGCGAAATGAGATAGGGATGGCGAGGAAATAGAAGTAATTGCCCAATAACTTGGTTTAAGATGCCACTTTCTGTTATGCCAAGATAAGGATTATCATTAATGGCCACCATGCATAACCCACCGCATCCGGGGCTTCTTGTGAAAGAAACCATGGAAGAGTTAAACCTGAGTACCCGTGCTTTGGCGAAAGAGTTGGGGGTTGCGCCCTCGACGGTTCAGAGGATCGTTGCCGGGGTGTCCGATATTTCGCCTGAAATGGCCATTCGTCTCTCGGTGGTGATCGGCAGCTCCGAATATGTCTGGCTCGGCATGCAGAATGATTATGATTTGTGGCAGGCGAGGCAGATTGTGGACGTTTCACAGCTGCACCGATTGCAAACGGCATAGCGATATAAATTGAAAGACAGAAGGGCTGCGAGCCAGTCCCATAATTAGGTCCACGATGACACAACAAACCTCCAGCCAAGATTTTGACCAGCGCTTCAACGCCTTGGTGGCGACTCTCACGCTCGCACCCAACACGCCGGACAATCAGGTTATTGACCGCATTGCCCTGCATTTTCGCAAGTTGCTGAATTTCTTGACTCAAGACGCAGCGCTGACCCAGCAAGCATTTGGCGATAGCCATAAAACCGCGCTGGTTGAGGCCATTAGCAGCCTATTGGCCGGGTGCCAACAGAGCGGACTTTTCCGTCAAGACCTGTCCTCACGCTGGGTAGCGCGCTGCTTTGTCGGCATGCTTGATCAAATGAAAGAGGAGCCGGGCGACGCGGCGGCTCGTCACCAGCAGAGTATTAGCTGTGCCAAAATCCTGTGTGAAGGGATTTGGCCGGGCGCGGCGGATGCCAGACCTTAACCAGCGTAAAAAAATGACATAAAAAAAGCCCGGTGATTGTTGCAATTACCGGGCTTTTTAATAGCTAAAACCTAGCGGGTCAATGACTTGAACTGGCGGGTGGTTTCGGTGAGTGCCACTTCTGTCGGCAGGCGCTCCATTGAGCTGGCGCCGTAGAAACCGTCAACCTGCGGGCAGTTCTGCATAATGAATTCTGCATCCTGTGGTGACGAAATGGGGCCGCCGTGGCACAGGACAATTACGTCTTCGCGCACGGATTTGGCCGCTTGGGCCCAATCATTAATCAGCGGCACGCAGTCTTCCAGCTTCAACGCAGTGCCCGCGCCGATATTGCCGCCGGTGGTTAAGCCCATGTGTGGCACGATAATGTCGGCACCGGCTTCGGTCATGGCGATGGCGTCCGCCGCGCTAAACACGTAAGGCGTGGTCAGCATGTCTTTCTGGTGGGCGAGGCGGATCATATCTACTTCCAGCCCATATCCCATGCCAGTCTCTTCCAAATTCGCCCGGAAGTTGCCGTCAATCAGCCCGACGGTCGGGAAATTCTGCACGCCGGCAAAGCCCAGCGCTTTCAAATCATCGAGGAATTTGTCGAATTGGCAGAAAGGGTCAGTGCCGTTCACCCCGGCCAAAACCGGCGTGTGTTTGACGACAGGGATCACTTCCTTCGCCATATCCACCACGATTTCATTGGCGTTGCCATAGGCCAGTAAACCCGCCAGAGAGCCGCGCCCCGCCATGCGATATCGCCCGGAGTTGTAAATCACAATCAGGTCAATGCCACCCGCTTCTTCACATTTAGCCGAAAGGCCGGTTCCCGCGCCGCCGCCAATAATCGGTTCACGGCGAGCAATCATTTCGCGGAATTTTGCCAGCAACGCCTGTCGTTCAAATTTAGCCATGATGGTTTTCCCTTAATGTTGAGCAATATCTTTAAAGAGTCGTACTGCCGTTTCTGCAAACTCTGGATCATTGATGTTGCAGTTCAGCCTAATTACACGCCGCTTCGCGGTCTGTTTTACGGTGTTTTCCAAGGTGTTAGCAAAAGCATTCAACGCATCGGGATTCCAGAAAGGTTGCCCGACTGCATCTAGAGCGGAAAAACCGCCCTCTGGTATCAGGAAACGCACTTCGCCTTCGCAGGCGTTGAGCTTCTCCCCGATCCATTTCGCCATTTCGGCGTTCTCTTCCGGCGTGGTGCGCATCAGCGTCACCTGCGCATTGTGTTCGTAAAACTGGCGGTCGGCATATTTGGCCGGAACCGTGGAGATATGCCCGAAGTTGACCATATCCAGTGCGCCGCAGGAGCCAACGAAGGGGATCTGCGTCTGCGCCATGGCGTCGAAACGCTCCGGGCCGCAGGCCAGTACGCCGTCAAACAGCAGGTCGCACACCTCGGTCGTGGTGAGATCCAACACGCCGGATAACAGCCCGCTGGAAACCAGTTTCTCAATCGCTTTACCGCCGCTGCCGGTGGCGTGAAACACCAGACAGTCAAATTCATTCTCTAACAATTCGCTGGCGCTATTGATGCACGGGGTGGTGACGCCAAACATGGTGAGGCCAACCGCCGGTTTGTCTTCCTGACCGTCTGGCTGTGAAAACAGCACCGCGCCGGCAATTTGGTGCGCGGCGTTAGCCAGCACTTGGCGCGAGATGCGATTTAGGCCCGCGACGTCGGTAACCGAGTACAGCAGGGCGATGTCGCTTGCGCCGATGTAGGCCGAGACATCTCCAGAGGCCATGGTCGACACCATCAGCTTTGGCACGCCAACGGGCAAAGCCTGCATGGCTGGCGTGATTAACGCCGTGCCGCCAGAACCGCCCAGCCCGAGCAGCGCCGCGACGTCAGTCCTTGAGGCCATAAAGCCTTCGAACGCCTGCGCCATGGCAGTGATTGCTTTACCGCGATCGCCACAGAAAACGGCATCGATGCCCTGAGGATGGAACGCAGCGACGGTGGCGGCGCTGATATCAGCCTGCCCGTCATGGGTTTTGTGCTTGGTTGATAAATCAACCGTCACCACCTTGGCACCGGCCGCACGGACTAACTCGGCGACAAAAGCCTGCTCCCGGCCCTTGGTATCAGTGGTGGTAGCAATATAAACACTGGCTTGTTTTGCGTTCATCAGGACATCCTTTTTTGATTAATATCCCTGCATAATGAGACGCCAGTCTCATTGGAGCAAGGTCATCATACACATTTGAGACTCGAGTCTCATAAAATTTACATTTCGGTGATTTTGCTTTTTCAGCAGGCATTTTTTGTTAAAGTTGCTTCATCAGACTCCTCGGTGGAAACCCTAATTTGACTCCTATTCATACGCCAGTCGCCCTGACCGAAGCCCAGACCCGCACCCAGCAAAAGCTGGTGGCCGCAGCCATGCGTCTGGCGGAAAGCGGGGCATTACCGACGCTCACCGAAGTAGCGGCCAGTGCCGGATTTTCCCGCGCGACGGCGTATCGCTACTTCCCCACGCAAAGCGCGCTGGTAGCGGCAATGGTGGAAGAGAGCCTGCGTCCGATCATTGAGTGGCACCCGCAACATCCGCACGCCAGCGAGCGCATCAGCGAGCTGCTGCGTTTTGCGTACCCACGAATGCTAGAACATGAAGGCGTTTTGCGCGCGGCTTTACAGTTATCTCTGCAACAATGGTCAGAAAAACGCCGCGATCCCCATGCTCAAGAGACGCTGGTGCGCGGTAACCGCAAGAAAATTTTGAAACGCGTGGTCGAGCCGTTAGAAGGCAGGCTTTCGCCACAGGCTATCCAGCGCACCATGCACGCCTTTTCGCTGATTTACGGTTCAGAGGTGTTTATGGTGATGAAAGACATTTGGCAGGTCGGTGACGGCGAGATTCAGGATCTCACCCAGTGGATGGCCAAGGCTATCTTGCGTCAGGCAGAGGAAGATGCGCGCTTGGGGAGTAAGCAGGATTAACATGCCCGCGCGAAGCGGGCATTTGTGATGATTTGTGTGCTTAGTTGAGCCGATAATTTAAATTCACCGTGATCTGCTCACCGCGGTATTCATAGCTGGCTTTGTGGCTTAGCGAAACCACCGGACCGGTGTAAGTGATGTACACCTGATTGTCCGCCTCTTCACGGATCCCAGAAAGCGTGCCTGTTCCCGTCAGGAAAGGGCTTACCTCAGCAAGACTTTGGATTATGTCATTTTCGGTGCCGCTCTTTTCACTCGCCACATAGTGACGGTAGAGGGTATGAGTGGGGGCACTTTCGCTTTGGCTTTTTATCACGTACAACCACATGCGGTCGCTGACTTTAGAAGTACGCTCTAACACATCATCCGAACGACCATCCGTGCTTGAGATGCTCGTAAACAGCCCCATCAGCACAACCAAAATTCCCGCAATGACAATCCATGGCAACCATTTAGAAAATGATTTCATTAATAACTCCCTGTTATTTTGTGGTTTTAAAGGTCATATATTACCACTCACTGCGTCAGGAAATCCGCAGGTGAAAGAGTCTTTAACTGAATCAAAGATAGCTACTGGTGGGGGCGCTTGAGGGAGGAAAGCTGAGAGCCTAGCTCTCAGTTCCAAAAAACAATCAGGACGCGAAAGGAAGTTACTTCTTGCTCTGCTCGGTGAAGCGGCGGAACACTTCGAGGGTTTCATCGCTGACGTGGTGCTCAACGCCTTCGGCGTCAAGGCGGGCGGTTTCCGGGCTGATGCCTAACGCGATGAAGAAGGCTTCAACCACGTTGTGGCGCTCGCGGTTTTCGGCGGCTAATTTCTCGCCCTCTGGCGTCAGGAACGTCCCGCGATAGGGAAGTTGACGCACTAATCCGGCACTGGCTAAGCGCTTGAGGGTTTTGGCGACTGTAGGCTGAGAAACGCCTAAACGGGCGGCCAAGTCGACCTGTCTGGCTTCGCCAAACTCACGAATCAAATCCGAAATCAGTTCGACGTAATCGTCCATCAGTTCGCGGCGATGCGCTTCTCGCACTTGTAAAAAACCCTGAGCGTGCTCTTCAACATCCAGTAAAGGATTCACCTTCTTTTCATTCACAACGCTTGCCTCTTTCTTGCTCAACGGTTTTTTACCGCCGCCATTTACGGCGACAGGGACTGATATTGTAAACCAAGCTGGCGCTAGCACCAATTTTTGCAAACTTTGCATTGGCTAAGGAGTATAGCCTGTGCTATATCTGTGTAATAAAACGTCGCCACGCTGCAAAAGAGTACACAGGAGAAATTTCATGGAGAGAAAGCAAAGTGTTTGGAAACTGTTCAGCCTTACCCCGTTTCAGTTACGGCTGATGCTGATTGGCATGCTGGTCGCGCTGCTGGGTGGCAACGCGCAGGCCGCTGATAAAGAAAAGAAAAAATTCAAAGTCGTCACCACATTCACCGTGATACAGGATATCGCGCAGAATGTCGCGGGCGACGCAGCCACGGTTGAATCCATCACCAAGCCGGGGGCGGAGATCCATGATTACCAGCCGACACCGCGTGACATCGTCAAAACTCAGTCGGCCGATCTGATCTTGTGGAACGGCTTTAATCTTGAGCGTTGGTTCGGGCGTTTCTTCGAAAATATCAAAAATGTGCCCTCCGCGACGGTCACCGACGGCATTACTCCGCTGCCAATCCAAGAAGGACCTTATCTCGGCAACCCGAATCCTCATGCCTGGATGTCGTCGAAAAATGCCCTGATTTATGTCGAAAATATCCGCGCCGCCTTGGTGAAGTACGATCCGGCCAACGCGCAGATTTATGACAAAAATGCCAAAGACTACTCAGAGAAAATCAGTCAACTGGATGCACCGCTGCGTGCCAGACTGGCGAAAATCCCTGCCGAGCAGCGTTGGTTAGTTACCAGCGAAGGCGCTTTTAGCTATATGGCCAAGGACTACGGATTGCAGGAAGCCTATCTGTGGCCGATTAACGCCGAAGAGCAGGGCGCGCCTCAGCAGGTGAAAAAACTGATTGATTTGGTGCGCGAGAAGCATATCCCGGTGGTGTTCAGTGAAAGCACCATCTCAGACAAGCCCGCCAAGCAGGTGAGCAAAGAGACCGGCGCGGACTATGGCGGCGTGCTGTATGTCGATTCACTGTCAACCGCCGACGGCCCGGTACCAACCTATATCGATTTGCTAAAAGTCACCGTGGGGACCGTGGCTAAAGGATTCGGCCAATGAGCGCAGAAACCTTAGAACTCAATGTTGAAAATGTCAGTGTCACCTATAACAACGGCCACACGGCGATTGAAAACGCCAGCTTCCGGCTGGAAGGCGGCTCAATTTGCGCCTTGCTGGGGGTGAACGGCAGCGGCAAGTCCACGCTGTTTAAAACCATCATGGGCATTGTTCGCCCGACCACCGGCAGCGTGTCGCTCAACAAGATGGACGTGGCTAAGTCGCTGCGCCAAAACCTTATCGCCTACGTGCCGCAGTCAGAAGACGTCGACTGGAACTTCCCGGTGCTGGTGCGTGACGTGGTGATGATGGGCCGCTACGGCAAGATGTCCTTCCTGCGTATTCCGTCCAAAGAGGACAAAAAGCAGGTGGCGTCGGCGCTGGCCCGAGTGGGCCTGACAGACTTGGCACAGCGCCAAATCGGCGAGCTGTCCGGCGGGCAGAAGAAACGGGTGTTTTTGGCACGCGCGTTGGCACAGCAGGGCAGCGTGATGCTGCTCGATGAGCCTTTTACCGGCGTTGATATCAAAACTGAAAATGCCATCGTGGAGCTGCTCAGGCAGCTGCGGGAAGAGGGGCACCTGATTCTGGTGTCGACCCATAACATCGCCAGCGTGCCGGATTTCTGCGACCGCGTGGTGCTGATTAACCGAACGGTTATTGCCAAAGGCCCGCTGGAAACCACCTTTACCCATGCCAATCTGGAGCACGCCTTTGGCGGTGCTATGCGCAATATCGACTACTTGGCCAAAGAGCGCGACGCCGAGCGCCCATCGCCAATGAGGCTGGTGCAATGATTGAGCTATTGCTGCAACCTTTCCACTACAACTACATGGTGAAAGCGATTTGGGTCAGCGCCGGAGTCGGCGCGGTGTGTGCGTTTCTCTCGGCTTATTTGATGCTCAAAGGCTGGTCGCTGATGGGCGACGCCCTGTCGCACTCGGTGGTTCCCGGCGTGGCGGGGGCTTACGCACTGGGCTTTCCCTATGCCATTGGCGCGTTCGGTACCGGCATTCTGGCGGCGTTATCCATGACTCTGCTGCGCCATTACACCCGACTGCGTGAAGACGCCATCATTGGCTTCGTGTTCTCCTCCTTCTTCGCGCTGGGCCTGCTGCTGGTGTCACTGAATCCCACCTCGGTGAACGTCCAGTCCATCCTATTTGGCAATATTTTGGGCATTGATGATGCCGATATCTTACAGGTGCAAATCATCGTCGGCGTCTCCCTGCTGGTGCTGTGCGTCATCTGGCGCGACCTGTTGGCGGTGTTCTTTGATGAAGCCCACGCCCGCTCCGTCGGCCTGTCGCCGCTGTGGCTGAAGGTGATTTTCTTCACCCTGTTCAGCGCCTGTAGCGTGGCGGCGCTGCAAACCGTCGGGGCAATTTTGGTGATCGCCATGGTTATTACCCCCGGTGCCACCGCCTACTTGCTGACAGACAGATTCTCCCATTTATTGATGATTTCAGTGGCCATTGGTGCCGTCACCAGCGCCGTGGGAGCCTGGCTGAGTTACTACTTAGATGGCGCTACCGGCGGGGTGATTGTTTGCTTGCAGACCAGCGTGTTCCTGCTGGCCTTCGTTTTCGCCCCTAAGCACGGATTGCTGGCGAATCACTTTCGTATCAGAGCTAAGGCGCAGCACAAGGAGAGTGCCTCATGACCTCATGGTTTGACCTATTGATGGAGCCAATGGGCTTCGTCTTTATGCAGCGCGCCCTGTTGACCGCCATGGCTACCAGCATCGTCTGCGCCATCTTCTCCTGCTTTTTAGTCTTAAAAGGCTGGTCATTGATGGGAGACGCCATCTCACACGCGGTGCTGCCCGGCGTGGTATTGGCATTTCTGGCGGGCATTCCGTTGGTGATTGGCGCTTTTGTTTCCGGCTTATTTTGCGCGGTGGCGACGGGGTACATTAAAGAACACTGCCGGGTGAAAGAAGATTCGGTGATGGGCATCGTGTTCTCAGGCATGTTCGCTGCGGGCTTGGTGCTGTTCTCGCGCGTCAACACCGAGCAGCATTTGAGCCATATTCTGTTCGGCAACGTGCTGGGCGTAACCGACGGCGAAATGCTGCAAACGCTGGTGATCGCCGGGGGCGTAACTCTGGCTATTTTGCTGAAATTCAAAGATTTGATGCTGTTTTGTTTCGACCCGGTTCAAGCCAAGGTGATAGGGCTGCCGGTACGCTTTTATCACTATGCGTTGCTGTGCCTGCTGGCATTAACCATTGTCGCCGCCCTGCAGGCTGTCGGGGTGGTGTTGGTGGTCGCCATGCTGATAACGCCCGGCATCACGGCTTTCCTGCTGTGTAAAACCCTGCCGAAAATGCTCATGGTGGCGGTGACAACGTCACTGATTGCCGCCGTTGCCGGGACCTTTATCAGTTTCTATATTGACGCAGCAACCGGCCCCGCGATTGTTCTGGTGCAGGCAACGCTGTTCTTGCTGGCGCTGGCGGGCTATTTGTTACGTAAAATCCCCGCCCGGCGCGCGGAAAATATCGCCTGAAAAGAGAGATCTTTGCCATACTGTCGGCAGATTCCCTTTTCAGGAGTATTCATGGAAATCATTAAATCAGGCCATGCCGATGCGCAGGCTATCCTGCAAATTCTGAGTGAATCCAAAGGTGAAAATTTGACCCCCGAGCAGCGCGCCAGCGAGGGGTTTACGCAGGGCAATATGGATGAATCCCTGCTGAAAACCTTTCAGGACGGCGTCGGCGTGTTTGTCTGCAAAGAGCAGGGGGAGATTGCCGGTGTCGCCATGACCTCCCTCGGCAAGCAGGCCAAGCAGGGCGTGGCGCAGGCCACTTATAACGCAGTGGTCAGTAATGGCAAAGTGCCAGCCGAGCAGATTTTCCTCTACGGGCCGGTAAGCGTGCGGCGGGAATTTCGCGGCAAAGGGATATTGACTCAGCTACTGGTGCATATCTGTGAAACGCTGCAACATCATTTCGCGCTGGGCGTGGCTTTTGTCGATAAAGAGAATCAGAAGTCGCTGGCTATTCATCGCCATTATCCGATGACGGAATTTGATACCATCAGTTTGAATCGCCGAGAGTATGTTATTTTCACTTTTGAACCACGCCACGTTCTCGCCTTTTATAAAAATCGCTAAATTCTCATAGTCATCTCACAGATATAGAAAGCAGAAATCGTCATTTTATTTCTGCTTCATTCCATTGTTAACTGGTTTCAACGAAGAGCGACGCGAAACGCATTTCTCTTTCAGAAATTTATTTATCAAGGGGTGCCAACATCATGACGCAGAAAAACTCGGTTTCTTCAGCAACGACTTTGTGGCAACGCGTTAAAGATAAATGTTTAACCGCATTTCTCACTGAACCTTCACAGGACAGCACGCGCATGATGGAAGCCTTAATCCCAACAGGAAGCTTATATGGTATCGAAATGGGCAGTTTTTCAATGGAAAGAGTTGACCCAGCCTGGTATCGCACGAAATAGCTTTTACCGTCGCAGGGTACGCTTTAGTTACTGGAATGAGCTGTGCCTGACTTATCAGCCGTAATTCCTGATCTTTCTCCTGGTAGACCAAGTAGTAGTGCAGTAAATGTTCAACACTTTTAGCCTTAGTTCTCTCTGACCTCGTCGTAAATGTGATTTTTCTCTCATTTGTGGAGCCCATAACTGGTATCAGTTATGGGTTTTTTATTGTCTCGAATTTGACTTGGCATTCCCCCAAAACCCGCCTTTTACTCTTTCCCGCGCGAAATAAATATCTATTTTATATATTCAAACCCAATGCATTTATTAAATAAATAAATCAAGCCAAAAGAAATAGTTAGCAATAAATAATAAATCGATTTCTCGAAATTTAGTTAATACCAGAGGGAACTCTGTCGTTATTATTAGACGGAAATATAATATATATGAATTTATTATATTGAAAATAAAAATATTCATTTGAATGATGAAAGGAATGAAATCATGAAATTAAAAGCATTGGCACTAATGGTTCCCGTTTTACTGATTGCAACCGCTACCCACGCTGCCGAGATTTATAATAAAGACGGCAATAAATTAGACCTGTACGGCAAAGTTGATGGCCTGCACTACTTCTCTGACGATGCGTCAAAAGATGGCGACCAGTCCTATGCACGTTTTGGTTTCAAAGGTGAAACCCAAATTAACGACCAGCTCGCAGGCTACGGCCAGTGGGAATATAACGTTCAGGCCAACAATCCTGAAAGCAGCGGCTCTTCTAAAAACGCCACGCGTCTGGGCTTCGCGGGTCTGAAATTCGGTGACTACGGCTCATTCGACTATGGCCGTAACTATGGCGTGGTGTATGATGTTGAATCCTGGACGGATATGCTGCCTGAGTTCGGCGGCGACTCTTATACCACCACCGATAACTTTATGGTTGGCCGTACCAATGGCGTGGCAACTTACCGTAATACTGGCTTCTTCGGTCTGGTTGAAGGCTGGAACTTCGCACTGCAATATCAGGGCGCTAACGACGGCACCAACAACGGCGAAGGCACCAACAACAGCCGCGACGTTCGCCACCAGAACGGTGATGGTTACGGCATGTCTACCAGCTATGACTTCGGCATGGGCCTCAGCGCGGGCGCGGCATTTGCCTCTTCTGACCGTACCAATGACCAAACCAACGGCGGCACTAACGCCTACGGCGATAAAGCAGACGTGTGGACTGTCGGCCTAAAGTACGACGCCAATAGCCTGTATCTGGCGACCATGTATGCAGAAACTCGCAACATGACCCTGTACGGCGGCGGTAAAACCACGCTGGCTGACGGCTCAACGCAAGATAACGACGGTAACGTCGCCAACAAAACGCAGAACTTCGAAATGACTGCGCAATACCAATTCGATTTTGGTCTGCGCCCAGAAGTCTCTTATCTGCAATCCAAAGGCAAAAACCTGAACGTCAACACCACCAATATCAACAATGATAAAGATCTGGTGAAATACGTGTCAGTGGGTACCACCTACAACTTCAATAAAAATATGTCGACCTACGTTGATTACAAAATCAACCTGCTGGATGACACCGATAGCTTCTATAAAGACAACGGTATCTCCACTGACGACGTGGTCGCCATGGGTCTGGTTTATCAGTTCTAAATTCAATTCGAAAACGTACTACCCCAAGCCCGCCTCCATGGCGGGCTTTTTAATGGCAAGCCATTAGTTCTGCTCGGACACCAACACCGCCTGAGTATCCGCCACCAACGCGCGGAAAATATGCTCCTGATCCGCTGGATAGCTAATGTAATCCCCGGCATTGAGCACATAAGGTTCTTCTGTCAGCCCAACCAGCGCCTGACCCTGAGTCACAATAATGTGCTCCACCGAGCCAGGCGAGTGCGGCTTGGAGACGCGATCGGCACCCGGCTCGGCGCTCAGCAGATAGATATCCCGCCGTGCTCCCGGGGGGCAGGTTGCCAGCAGCACCGCCTTATAGTTGGCTAATTCGGCAATCACCGCCGGACCTTCACCGCGGCGTATCAGCTGCGACTTATTAACCTGCGGCTCCATCAAACGCGCGAAGGGGATCTCCAGCGCCACGCACAGCGCCCACAGCGTTTCAATGCTCGGGTTGCCATTTGCCGACTCGAGCTGCGACAGAGTGGACTTGGCAATACCCGCGCGCCTAGCCACTTCAGCCAGAGAGAGTCCGGCACGTTGGCGCTCTCTTACCAGCGATTTAGCAATAATGTCGATGGGTTGGATCATAGATTTGGCCTGAATAGAGATAATGTTAATCGTTATAACGAACGATCGTTCGCCTTGTAAAACGATGTTAATGTGTTCATTATAACAGCCTGTTTGTTCGTTATGAGAAAGAAAGATGCGTTTTCATCAATTTTCCGTACTCAAATCCGGCACCATCAAGGCGGTCATTCTGGTCTGTCTGGCTGATGGCATTGTCGGCATATCCTACGGCTCACTGGCTACCGGCGTTGGCTTCCCATTCTGGGTGCCGATGGCGCTCTCGCTTTTCGTGCTGGCCGGAGCCTCGGAGTTTCTGTTTATCGGCATTGTGTCGAGTGGCGGAAGCCCGTTCGCTGCCGCAGCGGCCGGTTTATTGGTGAATGCGCGACACCTGCCGTTTGGCATCGCGGTGAAGGATTTGGTCGGCAAAAAAGCCACCAGCCTGCTGGGTTGCCATATCGTCAATGATGAAAGCGTGGTGTTTGGCGTCTCTCAGCCCAGCAAGGCCGAATGTAAAGCAGCCTTCTGGCTGTGCGGCTTGGGCATTGCCCTGTGCTGGCCGCTGGGGGTGATCATCGGCGGGTCAATAGGGCAGATCATTCCTGACCCGCAGGCAATCGGCCTTGATGCGGTTTTCCCCGCCATCTTACTGGCCTTAACCCTTCCAGCATTGAAAAACGCTAAAACCATTATCTCCGCCTGCTCGGGGGCGCTGATTTCACTCGCGGCGGTGCCTTTCGTGCCGGTCGGTATGCCGGTGCTGTTTTCCCTGCTCGGATTGGCTATCAGGAAGAAAAAATCATGAACCAACACACTCTGATCATCTGCGGCATCGCGCTTTTGGCCGTGGGTACCTATGCGTTTCGCTATGCCGGATTTAAGCTCGGCTCGCGCATGACTTTCACCGACAACACTCGCGCGCTGATTGCCGACGCCGCCACCACGCTGCTGCTCTCAGTGGCGGTGATTGCCACCCTGCTGGAGGGTGAACACTTTGCCGGATTCGCGCGTTTACTGGGAGTAGGGGTGGCGGCGGTGATGGCGTGGCGCAAAGTCCCGCTGATTGCCGTCATTTTATCCGCCGCTGCGGTCACTGCGTTAGCCCGCTGGCTGGGTTTGCCTTAAGTCATTGGCCATAACCAGATCGCCGGGATCTGCAAATTTCCACGAAAGATTTTGAAGCTAAAAAAAGGGCCGCGCAGCAGGGTTGGGGAGTAGTCAAATTACTCACAACTCTCTAGATTAATCGCTAGAGCGACGAGTCGTTGCCGTGCGCGGTTTTATGACGCCATCTACACCTCGCCACTTCAATATCACACATGATTTCATGTGTTTGGGCTTAGCATTTTTAGTCAGTTTTTGGAGGTGCAGGTGATTCTTGAACAGTTCGGCGTTATCAATCTTTGGACCTATCTCGCGGGGTTAGTGTTTATTATTCTCCTGCCGGGCCCTAACTCTCTCTTTGTCCTAAAGACCAGTGCTTCTCACGGTGTTCTTAGCGGCTATAAGGCAGCGGCTGGCTGCTTTTTGGGCGACGCGGTGCTGATTTTCCTCGCTTATATCGGCGTGGCATCGCTGATTAAAGCGTCTCCTGTGCTTTTCATGCTGGTTCGGTTCTTAGGCGCGTTTTATCTGCTCTATCTGGGCATAAAGATTATTCAGGAGAATTTCTTCTCGAAGAATAAAGAGCAGGGCGAAACCGTGAGCGTGCGCGGAAATGTGTTCAGGAAATCGCTGACCCTGAGCCTGACCAACCCGAAATCCATCATGTTTTATATCTCGTTCTTTGTGCAGTTTATCAATTTCAGCTATCCGCACGCCGCAGTGCCGTACCTGATTTTGGCGACCATACTGGAAGTTCTCAGCTTTACTTACATGACCACGCTGATTTTCGGCGGCGTAGCGTTGTCGAAGTTCTTCCGCTCGCGCAAAAAACTCACCAAGTTTGGCAATGGCGTTGTCGGGCTTTTTTTCATGGGTTTCGCGGCGCGTCTGGCAAGTCTGACCTCTTGAGTTCGCAGCGCCACATGGCATTGATGTGACCCAACCACGGGCTGAAGCTATTACACACCTCAGCCCGTTGCACAGATAAATTTTCCGCAGGCCGGATTTAGCGGTTTTCATTCCGGCCGAAATAAAACACAATACTCCTCACAAAAAATGACATTTCTCGCCGTCATTAAACAAGCAGTTAACCCATCACTTACAAGTCAACATCTCAATGCAATCACAAAACGTTTCGCGCAAAACCGAGTGGCTACGCGTCATCATGCTAGCTATCGCCGCGTTTATTTTTAATACCACCGAATTCGTTCCCGTCGGCCTGCTGTCAGACATCGCCAGCTCCTTCTCGATGCAAACCGCGCAGGTTGGCCTGATGCTGACTATCTATGCCTGGGTGGTCGCCTTGATGTCACTGCCGCTGATGCTGCTGACCCGCAACGTCGAGCGGCGCCTGCTGCTGATGGTGGTGTTTGGCCTGTTTATCCTCAGCCACGTGCTGTCGGTGGTGGCTTGGGACTTCGGCTCACTGGTGGTGTCGCGCATTGGGATTGCACTGGCGCACGCCATCTTCTGGTCAATTACCTCTTCGCTGGCTATCCGCGTTGCTCCGGCCGGTAAGAAAACCCAGGCACTGAGCATGCTGGCGACCGGCACCGCGCTGGCGATGGTTCTCGGCCTGCCGCTCGGGCGGGTGATTGGTCAATATCTTGGCTGGCGCATTACCTTTGGCGTGATTGGCGTCGTGGCGCTGATCACCTTAATCAGCCTGAGCCGCCTGCTGCCAAAACTGCCAAGCGAACACAGTGGCTCGCTGAGTAGCGTCCCGATGCTGTTCAAACGCCCGGCGCTGGTGTCGATGTACCTGATGATCGCGCTGATCGTCACTTCGCATTACACGGCGTACAGCTACATTGAGCCGTTCGTGCAAAACATCGCCAAAATGAGTGAAGATTTCACCACCTTCCTGCTGCTGATTTTCGGCGGGGCGGGCATTTTGGGCAGCGCGCTGTTTAGCGTGATGGGTAACAAATTCCCGACATCATTCTTTGTCGGCGCTATCTCCATTATCGCGCTGTCGATGCTGTTGCTGCTGGTCTCCTCGACCAGCGCGTTCAGCCTTTCTGTGCTGACCATTTTGTGGGGCGTCGGCATGATGGCTATCGCGCTGGCGATGCAAATTCGCGTGCTAGCGCTGGCGCCGGATGCCACCGACGTCGCCATGTCGCTGTTCTCAGGGATTTTCAATCTGGGGATTGGCGCGGGCGCACTGCTGGGTAATCAGGTGATCGTGCATCTTGAACTGTCGGACGTGGGTTACGTCGGCGGGGCGATGGGCTGCGTCTCTCTGGCGTGGTGCCTGTTTATCCTGCGCCGCTACCCTCAACTGCGCACCGTTTAAACTTGCCCGCCAGCGCGTTTTGGCTCGCAAATAACCACTAAAGAAACATATCATTAACAGTACCGACCCATGTCGGTACTATACTCCCAACATTAGCCGGTGTTTCCGGTCCTTTTACTTTGCGAATCACTCATCTATGCATGCACAAAAGAAGCAGCCGTTGCCTGCCGTCACGCTGGCGGCCATCGGCGTAGTGTACGGTGATATTGGTACCAGTCCGCTCTATACCTTGCGCGAATGTCTGACCGGTCAGGCCGGGATAACCATGACCCAGGGTTCAATTTTCGGTTTTCTGTCGCTGATTTTCTGGCTGCTGATGCTGGTGGTGTCGTTTAAATATATTGGCTACGTGATGCGCGCCGACAACGGCGGCGAGGGAGGGATCCTCACCCTGATGTCGCTGGCGGTGCGTGACATCAACCCGCGCTGGTACGCCACCGTGGTATTCCTCGGGCTGGTGGGCGGCAGCTTCTTCTATGGCGACGGGGTGATCACCCCGGCCATTTCGGTGCTTTCGGCCATTGAAGGGCTGGAGATCATCGAGCCTTCGCTGGATAAATTTATCATCCCCATCTCCATTGCCGTGCTGACCCTGCTGTTTGTTATCCAGAAGAAGGGCACGGGCAGCGTCGGTAAGCTTTTCGCGCCGGTGATGGTGCTGTGGTTTGTCTCGCTGGGCGTGATGGGCATTGGCGGCATCTTGCATAATCCGGGCGTGCTGCAAGCCCTGAACCCTTACTGGGCGCTGCATTTCTTCATCGAATTCAAAGGCATTTCCTTCTTCGCGCTGGGCATGGTGGTGCTGGCCGTGACCGGGGCCGAGGCGCTGTATGCCGACATGGGCCACTTCGGCAAAAAGCCTATTCGCATCGCGTGGTTCCTGCTGGTCGCGCCTTCGCTAGTGCTGAACTACTTCGGGCAGGGCGCGCTGTTGATGAGCAACCCAGACGCCATCAAAAACCCGTTCTTCCTACTGGCCCCTGACTGGGCGCTGGTTCCGCTGCTGATTATTGCCACCATGGCGACGGTTATCGCCTCTCAGGCAGTGATTTCCGGCGTCTTCTCCCTGACCCGTCAGGCGATGCGTTTGGGCTACCTGCCGCCAATGCGCATTGTCTACACCTCGGACGTCGAGTCCGGGCAAATCTATATTCCGGTGGTGAACTGGCTGCTGTACGTGGCGGTGCTGATTGTGATTATCAGTTTCAAACACTCCAGCGACTTGGCGTCGGCCTACGGCATTGTGGTGACGGGAACCATGCTCTTGACCTCAATCCTGCTGTGCATTGTGGCGATTAAGAACTGGGGCTGGAAGAAGCGCTGGGGCCTGCTGCTGCTGGCACTGCTGATGATGATTGATATTCCGCTGTTCGCCGCCAACCTCACCAAGCTGTTCTCCGGCGGCTGGCTGCCGGTAGCGCTGGGGCTGAGCATTCTGCTTATCATGATCACTTGGCACACTGAGCGTTCACGGCTGTTGCGCCGCCTGCGTGAAGACCCGGACGCCCTGAGTGCGCTGATTACCTCACTCGAGAAATCCCCGCCGCGCCGCGTGCCGGGCACCGCGGTGTTTATGGCCCGTGCGCCTGACGCCGTGCCGCTGGTGCTTTTGCACAACTTGAAGCACAACAAAGTGCTGCACGAACGCATCATTTTGCTGACCATCAGCAGCGCCGACGTGCCTTATGTGCATAACCTCAAGCGCGTGACCATTGAGCACCTGTCGCCATCCTTCTGGCGCGTGGTGGCGAGCTATGGCTGGCGCGAGACGCCAAATCTGGAAGATGTGTTCTATCGTTGTGGGCAAGATGGGCTGCGCTGCACCATGAGCGACACCTCATTCTTTATGTCGCGCGACACGCTGGTGCTGGACAAACGCCCTTGGTATTTGCAGATCCGCGGCAAGCTGTTCCAAGTGTTACAACGTAACGCACTGCGGGCGCCGGACCAGTTCCAGCTCCCGCCTAACCGCGTTATTGAACTCGGTGCTATGGTGAAGTTTTAAGCTTTTATCGTCTAATCAATGGATTACGGACGATAGTCTGGCGGCACATTGCTATCAGGCAAATCGCCGTTGTAATCCGGTGGCACGCTGCGCGGATCAGAGCCGGGGTGGTAATCAGGGGGAACCTCTGACTGCCCCGACCTTGGTTCATCGTAGCTGTAGGCCACCGGCACTTTATTTCCCTTGGCGTACATACATTGGGTGTAGATAACGTCGTACTGATCTTGTAAATCGCCGCTACTCATTCCCGCCGTATTACTGCCCATCGCACTACCCACCAGCAGGCCGCTGCCAGCACCAATCAACGCCCCCGGGCCGGCATGACCTGATGCCGCGCCAATCAAAGCGCCCGCCGCTGCACCGACCACCGTTCCCGCTGCCGCCGTGCCCGCCGCGCTGTTAGAAGCCGCCTGAGCGCCGCCGTCCACGCTATTTTGTGCCGTGTTGCGGCATAAAATATCATCCTGCCTAAACTGCCCGTAACTCTTGGTACTGCCCGGTAAAACCTGCACTTCTGGCCCTGAAGGGGGCGACACGCAGCCCGCCAGTGCCATCACCAGCGCCAGTGGAGCTAATTGATAGAGACGTTTCATGGTTGAGTCACTCAGACTTAGCGCGGTGCAGAATCGCCAACCACCACCTTCATCCAGCCCTGCGCGCAGCGCTGGACGTGCGGATAGTAACCCGCTGGACTCTGGCAGTAGTAAGCGTAATTAGGGGTTTTCTCCACATAAGTTTGCGGAGGTGACGGTGTCACATACACCACCGGAGGTGGCCCATAATAGACTGGCGGCGGAGGTCCCCAAGGTGCGCCAATAATCACCCTCGGGCCATACCAGCCGTGATAATAACCATGACCATAATACCCGTGGCCGTAATAGCCATAGGCGAAAGAACTTTGTGCCACCGACATCATTGCACCTGCGGCCAGCAACAGCAGCAATAGCCTTTTCATAACCACCTCGACACCCGTTTAAACCGCTCATTTCTCGCCGAATTGTTCCCGGTCGATGAGCAAGAATATACGCGTTATTCGCTGTTTTTTTACGCGGAAAATCAGGTGGAATGCGCTAAGGGATCGGCAGTAATTGTGTAGAAATATTGGGAAATTTACCGAGGAGGACAAACCTCCCCGGTAGAGGCCGTTTTTAGCGGAATGGAGGCTCGTTGAAGGTGCGCAATTTACGCGAATGCAGCTTGTCGCCTTCTTGGCGCAGCAGGCCAATGGCGTGGATACCAATCTGTAAATGCTCGGAAATCGCCCCTTCGTAGAAGTGGTTTGCCTGTCCCGGCAGCTTGATTTCGCCGTGCAGCGGCTTGTCGGAGACACAGAGCAACGTGCCGTAAGGCACGCGGAAGCGATACCCCTGAGCCGCAATGGTCGCACTCTCCATATCCACCGCCACCGCGCGACTCAGGTTGAAGCGCATGGCCGAGGCCGAGTAGCGCAGCTCCCAGTTACGGTCGTCGGTGGTCACCACGGTGCCGGTGCGCAGACGCTGTTTAACTTCTTCACCCGGCATGTTGCTGATGGCTTTGGTGGCGTCGTACAGCGCGCGCTGTACTTCGGCAATGCTCGGGATCGGGATATCCGGCGGCAGCACGGCGTCGAGCACGTGGTCATCGCGCAGATAGGCGTGAGCCAGCACGTAGTCACCAATCTGCTGGCTTTCGCGCAGGCCGCCGCAGTGACCAATCATCAGCCAGGCGTGCGGGCGCAGCACCGCCAGATGGTCACAGATGGTTTTGGCATTAGACGGGCCAACGCCGATATTCACCAGCGTGATGCCTTTGCCGTCGTCGGCAATCAGGTGATAGGCCGGCATCTGGTGCTTTTTCCACGCCAAGTCAGAGACGGTCTGCTCCAGATTGACCGTTTCTTGCGTGACGTAAGCTCCACCGGCGCAGGACAGCGCGACATACGGGCTGGCAGGATCCACGATTTGCGCGCAAGCCCAGCTGACAAACTCGTCCACGTAGCGGGTGTAGTTGGTGAACAGCACATAAGGCTGCACGTGCTCCGCCGGGGTGCCGGTGTAGTGTTTCAGGCGCGCCAGCGAGAAGTCGGTGCGCAGCGCGTCGAAGTGCGACAGCGGGAACTCGGTGGTGGAGGTGGATAAACCGTCAGTTATCTGGTCACCAATTTGCGACAGCTCGGTGGTCGGGAAGTGGTGCGCCAGCGCCGCGCTCATGGTGCGGTCGAGGTTCAGGTCGGAGCCGTCGATAACAAACGGGAAGGGGATTTCCAGCTGCGAAGGCTTCACCACGAAGCTGGCGTTATATTCGCTTTCCAGCAGGCTCAGTTGGTCAGCCAGATAACCACGGAACAGCTCCGGGCGGGTGATGGTGGTGGTGTACTTCCCGGCACGCGGGAAACGGCCATAGGCACGAGACTTAAACTGATTTTGCTGAGCACCGTCCCAGCTGACGCTCAGCTCAGGGTAGGTGAAAAGCCCAGCCGAACGCACATCGTTATCAGGCAGTGAACCATCGTGAATAAAGTCACCGATGGCGGTACGCAGTGCCACCACGGCACCGTTGTACAGCGCCTCCAGCCGATCCAGCGCTTCGGTGGCGTTCAATTGGGTTGCGGAATAAGCATTATTCAAAATCGTTCCCTTATGCAGATGAGCAAGACTTAACACAAAGTATGGCATTGGTTAACAAAGGATTCTAATCCAAAGATCTTGCTAACCATTACTTTGCCATCAACTCAGGCTCATTCTTACTTATCTGCAAAAGGTTAGGCAGCGATTACTGATCCGCTGGATAATCCGTCGACATCGCCAGCGTTTTCTGTGCTTCAAGGTCGGCTAATCGCGCACTGAGCTGGCTGTGCATCGCGCCATAGGCGTCGCTGCCAAGGGCGATTCGGGCCGGAGCGGGGTGCTGGTCGACACTGGCTATCATCGCTGCTGCCATCTTTGCCGGGTCGCCAATCGGCTGGCTGCTGCGGTCGGTCAGTCTTTGGCGAGTCATGGTGATAACCGAGGCATCATAGGCTTCAATTCGCGTGGCAAGCTGGGCGCTGCGAAAACGGAAGTCAGTGCGCGCACTGCCCGGCTCAATCAGCGTGCAGCCAATATTAAAGGCCGCCAGCTCGAGTCGAATGGCATCCACAAAGCCTTCAATGCCCCATTTGGTGGCATGGTACATCGAGCCGCCGGGGAAAATAGCCTGCCCGCCGACCGATGAAAGCTGAAGAATTCGCCCTGCCTGCTGCCCGCGCAGATAAGGCGTGGCGGCGCGGATCAGCTGAATGGAGCCGAGCAAGTTGGTATCGAGCTGATGCATGATTTGCTCATCGGTCATCTCTTCCGCAGCGCCAAATAGGCCATAACCGGCATTGCTCACCACCACGTCAATGCGACCTAGCTCGAAGAAAGCCCGGTCTACCACCCGGCGAATGGCCGGCGTGTCCGTTAAATCAAGCTCCGCCAGCCACAATTGCTCGCCATACTGCGACTTGAGGTCAGCCATGGACGAGAGGTCGCGCACGGTCCCCGCGACGCACTCTCCGCGCTGTAAAAGCTGCTCGGTGAGGTGCCGACCAAAACCGCTGTTAACTCCAGTAATTAACCAATTTCTCTGTTGCATGCTTTCTGCTCCTGACTTGTTAGATTCAATCGACAATCCGAGACGCCCCGTTTGGCAAGGCGTCTCAGCTCTGGTATGCAGAATAGGCGGCATGGTTAAGATTTTTAATACTTGAACGTCCAACTTTTATGCGTGAAAATCTGAGAATGAACCTTGATCCCTTTTCCGACTTATTACAGCTCCTCAATGCGCGTTCCGTACTGGCCGGTGGGTTGGTGACTGGCGGAAAGTGGGCGGTGGAGTTCCCGGCGTCTGACCAAATCAAATTTTGGGGCATCGTACGCGGTAACTGCTCGATGCAGATGGCGGGCGAACAGCAGCCCGTGGCAGTAGAAAGTGGTGATGTTTTTCTGCTGCGAACCCCGCGCTCGCACGTGCTTTCCAGCGATTCAACCCTCGAACCCGTTCCTCTTGCCAAGGTGCTGGCAAATCGTCAGAGCCTGGTGGTTCAACATGGCGAAGGGGATGAGTTTTTCATGATTGGCGGCAAACTTGAGCTGGCCGATAACAGCGCGCAGGTGCTGATTAACGAATTGCCGATGCTGATCCACATTCGTGCCACTTCGCGCCACGCCGGTTCACTGCGCTGGTTGCTCGAGCAGTTGGTCAATGAACAAGAGGGCGACCACCCCGGCGCGGCGGCGGCCACGTCTCAGCTCACTCATCTGATGTTTATCCAGATCCTCCGCGCCTATTTTGAGCAGTCTGCGCCCTTAGAGGGTGGGAGATTAAGAGCCATGGGGGACAAGCGTTTGGCTCCCGCGCTGCGGCTTATCCACCAACAACCGGCCCGCGCGTGGCAGTTGGAAGAGCTGGCAAAATCTGCCGCCATGTCGCGGGCGACCTTTGCCGCCTATTTCAAAAAAGTCGCCGGAATCGCTCCGATGGCTTATTTAACCGAGTGGCGCATGCGACTGGCGGAGCGCGTGCTGCAAAACGGACGCACCAGCGTCAGTGCGCTGGCGCTTTCGCTCGGTTACGGTTCGGAAAGCGCCTTTAGCAACGCGTTCAAACGCATTATTGGTCAATCCCCGCGACATTATCAGCAGGAATACCAAGCCCCAGTTGTCAGCCTCGACCAGATTGATACTATTGGTTAATCGAATGCCAAGTGAATATGTATTGATTAAATGAATCGCTACCCGATGTTTAGCCCTCAGCAATTGCTGAGTTTCGTGGCAGTCTGCGATAGCGGCAGTTTTACCCGCGCCGCCGAACGGGTGTTCCTCTCTCAATCCACCGTCAGCCAGCAGGTGCGCCGCCTTGAAGAAATGCTCGGCAAAGCCCTGCTGGAACGCACTTCTCATCAGGTTTTGCTCACCGAAGAGGGGGAGCGCTTTCTCGGCTATGCGCGGCGGATTATTGCACTGAACGGCGAGGCGCACGATGCGCTGTCCGACCAGTGGCGCGACGGCGTGGTGCGTCTGGGCGTGCCGGAGGACTTCGCGGCGGCCACCACCGGGCTACTCGCCGAGTTCAGCCGTACTCATCCCCATTTGCGCCTCGACGTGACCAGCGGCCTGAGCAATGAATTGCGAAAATCCTGGCAGCAGGACGAGCTGGATATCATTCTGGTGAAGCAGATTAAAGGCGACAAACCCAACGCGGCGCGCCCGGAGCCTATGTTGTGGCTAGATAGTGCGGCTTATCCAGCGTTTGAAAATGACCCAGTGCCGCTGGTGCTGTTTCCGCTCAACGGGCTGTATCGCGAGGAACTGTGTCAGGCGCTGGACGCCATGGGGCGCAACTGGCGCATCAGTTACAGCAGCGCCAGCCTTGCGGCTTTAGTCGCCGCCAGCGCCGCCGGGCTGGGCGTCACGCTGCTGCCCGCCAGCTGCCGCCTGCCGGAACACCGGGTGTTAGGCGCAGAGAGCGGATTACCGCAGGTTGATAATGTTGAGCTGGCGCTGTTTTATCGCCCCGACGCCACTTCGGCGCAGCTGGCGTTGGCCGAGAAGCTGCGCCAGTTCTGCCACTTGAGTTAACTATTGTGTTTGCCACTGACCGCCAGTGGCAAATATCGCAGCCAGCGAAAGCGCCTTATTTTATGGTGAAGCGGTAACGCAAATTTTTTCTCTGGATTAAGGAAATCGACGTGCAGAACACTCAACAACAAAGCCGCAGAAATTTTCTCTCAAACACCGCGAAATTGACCGCCGGGGGCGCGCTGCTGGCCACCGGCATGGCTTCAGCTCAGGCTGCAACTCAAAATAAAATCGATTCTATGGCCAAATGCGAAGACAGTAATGCCGTGACCTCGCTGCCTGCTGCCCACTATCAGCTGCGTAATGTCCGGCTGGAAGAGGGTTTCAAGCGCGAAGGGGAGATGATTATCGGCACCCAGACCGCGCTTTATCATCTGGAGATAAAAGACGGCAAAATTGTGGCAATTCAGCCCGCCAGCGGCGCGGCCGCCAGCAGCTTGCCTGCCTTTGATGCGCAAGGATTATTGCTGCTGCCCGCCACCCGCGACATGCATATTCACCTCGACAAGACCTTCTACGGCGGCCCGTGGGAAGCGCCAAGGCCGCGTAAAGGCAAGACCATCATGGACATGATTGCCCGCGAGCAGGTGCTGATCCCACAGCTTCTGCCGACCTCGGTTCAACGCGCGGAAGCCATTATTGGTCTGCTGCACTCTAAAGGCACCACTGTGGCCCGCAGCCACTGCAACATCGACCCGGTAAGTGGGCTGAAAAGCCTCGAACATCTGCAAATCGCGCTGGAAAAACATAAAAACGACTTCAGCTGTGAAATTGTCGCCTTCCCGCAGCACGGCCTGCTGCACTCGAAAGTGGACGGCCTGATGCGCGAAGCGATGCAAATGGGCGTGCAATACGTTGGCGGGTTGGACCCAACCAATGTTGACGGCAAGATGGAAAAGTCACTCGACGCCATGTTCCAGATTGCCCTTGATACCCACACCGGCGTGGATATCCACCTGCACGAGACTTCACCGGCGGGCGTGGCGGCGGTGAAATATATGATTAAAACCGTCGAGCAGAACCCGCAGCTAAAAGGCAAAGTGACGCTCAGCCACGGCTTTGCTCTGTCAACGCTGAAAGATGCAGAGCTGGATGAAGTGATTGACGGGCTGGCTCGCCAGCAGTTCACCGTGGCTTCCACCGTGCCGATTGGCAAGCTGGCAATGCCGCTGCCGCTGTTGAGCGAGAAGGGCGTGTTTGTGATGACCGGCACCGACAGCGTGATTGACCACTGGTCGCCGTTTGGCACCGGCAGCATGCTGGAAAAAGCCAACCTTTACGCCCAGCTTTATGGCAATTCAGACGAGTTCGGCCTGACACGCTCGCTGGCTATCGCCACCGGCAACGTGCTGCCGCTGGACAACAACGGCACTCGCCAATGGCCGGCGGTGAATGACACGGCCGAGATGATTCTGGTCGACGCCAGCTGCTCCGCCGAAGCCGTGGCGCGGGTTTCCGACGTCAAAGCCACCTTCCATCAGGGCCGTCTGGTGTTCGGCAGTGTGCAAAAAGTCTAACTTCCCTCTGCGGGCCGTGCGATGCGGCTCGCAATTTTCTCCTGCTTCATCTTGATCTATACTCTTCTCTCACCGTTTTATGCTGACTGGACGACCAGAGACTCGGCTTCATTGAATAGGGACGACCCTGCGATTAAATAAGGTCAGAATATGGCTTGGGTATATCTGTTGTTAGCAGGTTTGTTTGAAGTGGTATGGTCAACGGCGATGAAAGAGTCGCACGGCTTTACCAAGCTGGTTCCGAGTATTGTCACCTTAGTCTTCATGCTGCTCAGCTTCGCGCTGTTGGCTATCTCCATGAAAACCCTTCCTTTAGGCACCTCCTACACCGTGTGGGTCGGCATCGGCGCTATCGGCGCATTCATCCTCGGCGTCACCATGTTTGGCGAGAGCCTCAACCCCATGCGGGTCATCGCCGTACTGCTGATTTTCTCCGGCGTGGTGTTGCTGAAGCTAGCGACCAAGTAAACAGAGTTAAATCCATTATTTTGGGTGTTAAACCGCTTTTTGGCGGATAACACCCAATATTTTGGATTTACACCTGTGCATTCGGAAAAAACAGCCCAAACGTAGTGGTGCCTTGGTCGCTCTCCACCCAGCAGCGGCCTTGGTGCAGTTGCATGATTGAGGTGACAATCGACAGGCCCAGCCCGCTGGAGTTTGACGAGTTCTGCCGCGAGGAGTCTGCGCGGTAAAATCGGTCGAAAATCCTCTCCTGATGCGATTTGGAAATAGTGTCGCCCTGATTCACCACCTGAATGGTCATGCCTTCGGCCGAGGGGATGGCGTTGATTTCAATCAGGCTGCCCGGCGCGGCGTGGCGCACGGCGTTGGACAGCAGGTTAGCCAGCGCCCGGCGTAACAGCATGGCGTCGGCGAACAGCGTGCCTTCACCACTGACTTGGATTTGAATGTCCCGGTCGGCGGCCAAGTCCTCGAAATAGTCACAAAGCCGCCTCATGTCCTGCGTGGCATCCAGCAGCGTGCGCTCAATCTCAAGGTCTGGCTGCTCGGCCTGCGCCAAGAACAGCATGTTGTCGATCATCCGCGACATGCGCTGAAGCTCTTCAAAATTGGACCCCAGCAGCCGCCGGTAATACTCGTTCTCACGCGGTGCGCCGAGGCCAACCTCGGTTTGCCCCAGCAAAATAGTAATCGGCGTTCGCAGGTCGTGAGCCATGTCGGCACTCACCTGCTTCAACTGCTTAAAGCCCCGTTCGAGCCTCTCCAGCATGGCGTTGATCTGGTCAATCAGGGTATCCAGCTCGGTTGGGGCGTCATCTTTGGTCAGGCGCGATGACAGAGTGCGCGTACCAATCTTTGCGGTTCTCTCCGCCAGCCTGCGCAACGGCGAGACGCCGCGACGGGCAAAGATAAATGCCAGAAATACCGAGATAGCCGCCATCATCGAGGCGAACAGGATAATGTAATTGCGATATACGTCGAGAATATGGGTGCGATCGGTTAACACCCGGCTGGAGATAATTTCCAGCGGCACCAAATCATTAGAAGAGGGGCTGGTGGCGGCCATATAAATCATCGGCGTGCCGTCGGCGGTCTGCGAGTGATGCACGGCGTTTAGCGACAGCCGTTGCTCGGCGGAGACTGGCGTGACATTAGGAATGGGGCGCTTGAGCGGATTGACCTCAAGCAGGGTCGGGCCGCCGACATAGCGGATCACCAGCAGCGACTCGGTATTGCCCAGCATATTGGCGAACAGGTGCGGCTTCTCATGGATCAGCTGGCGGGCGTCCAAATCGCGCAACAACGTGCCTATCTGGTCGACGCGCGACACCAGCGCCGCGTCGTCGCGCAGCGTCAACTGATGGCGCAACGCGTAATACAGTGCCCCACCCATGACGGTAAACGCCACGAAGGAGAACGCCGCCAGCAGCACCGCCAGCCGAAAGGTGAGGGAGACGCGCCTCATGCCTCGGCCTCGCAGCGATAGCCAACTCCATGAATGGTATGGATTAACTGGTTGTCGAAAGGTTCGTCGATTTTCTGCCGCAGCCTTCTCACCGCCACGTCCACCACGTTGGTGTCGCTGTCAAAATTCATGTCCCACACGCGGGAAGCCAAAAAGGTGCGCGACAGAACCTGACCCGGATGTTGCAGGAAGCAGACCAGCAGCTTGAACTCTTTATTGGTCAGGGTGATGCGTTTGCCCGCGCGCTCGCAGCGGAATTTTTCAATATCCACCACCAGATCTGCAAGCGACAACACGTCACCCGACTGCGGCTGACCGCGACGCAGAATGATGCGAATGCGCGCCAGCAGCTCGGCGTAGGAGAAAGGCTTCACTAGATATTCATCGGCACCCAGCCCCAAGCCGCGCAGGCGATCTTCCAGCGCACCACGGGCGCTGAGAAACAGCACCGGCGTCTGGCTGTGGATGCGCAGACGCTCCATCACCGTCCAGCCGTCCATCTCTGGCAGCATGACGTCCAGCAGGATCAGGTCATAAGCGTTTTCCCGCGCCATATGCAGCCCGTCGATGCCATTCGCCGCCCAGTCAGCGGTGTAGCCCGCTTCGTTAAGGCCATTGCGCAGATACTCGGCGGTTTTTTCTTCGTCTTCAACGATGAGAATTTTCAAGCAGTGTCAAACCTCGAATACAGGAGCAAAGGGCGCACGCGGCGCCCAGTTCTCATCATGATGATGGAATAAAAATCAGTAACCCGGCACGTGAGCGGCTTTCATAATCAGGTTCGCCACGGCTTCCGGTTGGGAAATCAATGATACATGGCTAGATTTTAGCTCGATCGTCTGCGCGTGCATACGTTTCGCCATGAAGCGTTCGAGATCGGGGTTGATGGTACGGTCTTCGGTGGAGACAGCATAGTAAGTTGGCTTAAATTCCCAAGCCGCGACGCTGGTCTTGGCCATGGTGATGGCGCGGCCCATAGGCTGCTGCACGGCATAGTAAGCCTTGGCTTCTTTCTCCGGCAGGTCACCGGCAAAATCATGCACAAAGGCCGATTCGCTCAGGGCACCAAAATCGCTGTTCCACTGGATACCGGCAGAGGCTGGCGCGGCCGGGAATTTCTTGGTCAGCGCCGGGTAGTCTTCACCCGCAGCCGGAGCGCGCGCGGCGATATACACCAAACCTTTCACTTCCGGCTCATTACCTGCTTGGCTAATGACCATGCCGCCGTAGGAGTGGGCGACCAAAATCACCGGGCCGTTTTGCAGCGCCAGCGCGCGTTTCACCGCGGCGACGTCGTTATCCAAAGAGGTGGTTGGGTTCTGTACCGCTGTGACGTGCAAACCTTTGGCTTGCAGCAGCGGGATAACTTTGCCCCAGCTCGAAGCGTCAGCGAACAGGCCGTGAACCAGCACGATGTTGGTGACTTCGGGTTGAGCAGCGGCTGGCTTGCTGGTATCTGCCTGAGCAGTAGAGAGAGACAGTCCAGCCAGAACCAGTGAAGCGACAAGTGACAGATTGCGTAATTTCATCATAAATCCTCTTGGTAGGGTGTGATTGCACTCTAGCAAGCAGGGGCCAACAAAAGGCTGACGAGAAAATGACAAAAGAATGACAAAAAGTCGAACCACGCTGAGGTTAGGCCAGCTTGTTGTTACTTCATCCGCTCATTTCAGCTATGTTAAATCCTGTAAATCCACAGGTTACTCAGCAGGATAGCAATGAACTCAAAAGTGTTATTAGTGACGGGCTCAAGCCGTGGGATAGGGGCAGCTACCGCGTTACTGGCGGCGAAACGCGGCTACGCGGTCTGTGTAAATTACGTCAATGACCAGCAGGCCGCCTTTAAGGTTCGCGATGAGATTTTAAGCCTTGGCGCTCAGTGCATTGCGGTGCGCGGCGATGTTTCTAACGAGCAGCAGGTCAAAGAAGTCTTCGCCACCATCGACAGCCAGCTTGGGGCCATTACCCATTTGGTGAATAACGTCGGGATCTTGAAGCAAAAAATGCCGATGATCGACATGGAGGGCGAACGTTTCCAGCAGGTGCTGCTGACCAACGTGATGAGCCACTTTTACTGTTCGCGTGAAGCGATAAAACGCATGGCGCTGTCCCGAGGCGGCGCGGGCGGGGCGATTGTCAATGTGTCCTCCGGCGCATCGCGCAGCGGCTCGCCTTTTGAATATGTGGATTACGCCGCCTCCAAAGGCGCGGTCGACACCTTCACCGTCGGGCTGTCGAAAGAGGTGGCGGCTGACGGCATTCGCGTTAACTGCGTGCGCCCCGGCGGTATTTACACTGACATTCATGCCGACGGTGGCGAGGCCGAAAGGGTGGAGCGCATCGCCAAGAACTTCCCGATGAAGCGCGGCGGCACGCCGGAAGAGGTCGCCAACGCCATACTTTGGCTACTCAGCGACGAAGCCTCCTTCGTGACCGGCAGCTTCACCGACCTGTGCGGCGGGGTCTAGGCTAAAAATCTTTTTGGAACTCGGCCCCGGATCTTGCCACTCAGTCGCCATGATCCGGGGTGTTTATTCACGAGTTTAGCCTAGAGGAAATTCACAGATGAGTGCTATCAAGCCAGAGTGCAGACTGACACAGCCGCAGCCTACTTTTATCGGCAAGCAGGGGCTGTCATATCAGGTCGGGGTTTCCCATGAGTTGGTCGGCTCGGAGAATATCCATATGCAGCTGGCGACTATTCCGCCGCGCTCGCAGGCCAAGGCACACCGGCACGAACATCATGAAACCGCGATTTACGCCATCAGCGGCACTTCGTCGGTGCGTTACGGCGACGCGCTGGAGCACTTCTCTGAAGTCCCGGCAGGCAGCTTCTTCTACATCCCGAAAAACGTTCCTCATCTGCCATACAACAACACCGACACGCCCGCCGTGGTGGTGATTTCACGCACCGACGCCAACGAGCAGGAAAGCGTAATTATGATGCCCGAGTTGGATTTTGACGTACTCGCCTCTAAGGCGTAACCGACACGCTGGCAGACAATCCTGCTACCAGTTCAACACCTGCTGGTAGCTTATCGATTTGAATACGAACCAGGACTCGCTGCGCCAAATGTAGTATTTAGGAGCACCAATGAGTTTATGGAGCTGTTTTTTAAGAGAAAGCGAATATTCCTTTTATCATCAAGAAACAAGGTTTTAGATTAAAAAACCAATACCACACAGAGCTTCTCAGGCAAGAAGTTGTGCTAATAATATGGCGAATAGGCTGGGAACCCTCCACGCGGAAGTACTGCTAAAAGTTGAGAAAGATTTTGGTGTAAGTCTGGAATCGCCATTAACGGAAGAAGGGCTGTCGAAGGCATTTTATTATATGGAGAGGCTTTTAGGTGAAAGTTGAAAATTTCGCAACAAGAGTATCAATAAGCCTTTAAATAAATTAAATAAAGAAATATTTATCCATAGTACATTAAATGGAATTTTAGAAGCTAAAAATTAGGCCACTTTATTTCATACAATAAAAACCATTACAAGCCACAACTCCACTCAATCATTTTTACTACCTCATGAGTGCGCGCAGGGAGTATTCCTGCGCGCGCGAAATCTATGGCAAATACTTGCCTATTTCTGCCGCCCAATTATTTCGATGAATAACGCGCGCAATATGAAAATTTCCATCGAGAATTTCAGCCTTGGTTAGCTGGGATAAGTAGGGCCAGTTCTTGTTAAGAACATAAGTCGCGTTGTTACATTGTGAACTTTCTAAAACGTAAATGTCTTTAACTGTAAAACCAAATATGACATAGCCTTGAAATCCAGCATTACCAACCGCTACGAAATCTGGCTCTTTACTATTAATAAGCTCAAGTCGGCCTTCAACAACAGCAGTATTTCCCTTTCCTCTAATCTTAATAGCTGAAAGAATTTTCGATCCAATTGCTCCCCAAGGTTGCTGCCCTTGAGGCAGGAGACTCCAGTTTAATTTTATAGATTTACTTTTGACAATTGTGTTGAGTTGTTCATCAACAGTTTCACACAGTCCAAAAAGTTCTAAAAACAGATTAACGCAGTGTGTCACCAAATCTTTATTACTAGGTATTAAATTTAATTTTGGAGATATTATCAATGTTTGCCCCTGCAAATTCTCAACAATTTTTAGCTCCAAGCTTGGGGGCGGCGTGAAGATTCTCTTGTAGCGTTTATACTCAATTTCACGAGTATCAGTCACCTCTTGAGTATCACCTCCTCCAATCCATTGCTTTCTAGTCCACGAAATTTGTCTGTATGCCGTTTCTTTAGGAACTGTTTTGTCAGGTACAAATTTTCCATTCGCATTGAATCTGGTTATTGGCCCTAAAATTTTCGGTAAAACCTCTTCACCTATAACTCTTTTATTTGAGAAACCAATAGAATCAGTTTTATTCACGTTTGGCAAAGAATGCGCAATGTATATATCACGACCATCAAAGTTAGGTATGTAGTTATCGATATTGCGAATACGCTTTTTCTGAATAAGCATAATTAGTTCCTTTTTATTTTACTGTTATCATACCCAAGCCGACACAATTGATCCGCCAGAAACGGTCGCAAGGCCAACAATAGCTATGAGTTCAAAAAACACCAAGGTCATTCTTAATCGACCGGATTCACGGATATAAGTCCAGTTTTATTATGCGAGTAGTGTAGGCGTAAACGTGACTTATAGAGGGGGTAAGAGATTCACGCCTACATCTTCAGCATTTTAGTTGGAATTTTTAACAGTACAAGAATTTATTTTTAGGTTAATTTGATGTTGTAGGAAGGAACGCCTCTAGACCTTAAGCATAGTAAGGTTTAGAGTGTTCAAATAATTCAGTAGGTTATTGAAAAATAGATAAAATACTGGTTTCTTAAGCAAGACAAGATTAAGTCTAACCGAAATACTGGAAGATGTTAAAATACAAAGTATTTGTCGAATTATTTTTGACCATCGATGCCGCCTTGATAAGCGTTTTCCATTCTAAAAATCTTCATGAATCAGAGTTAAAAATTGTAACTCCGAGATAACTGCTAAATGTGACCTACGAGAGACGATAATTCAATTGCCTCGGTAAACTTAACATCTCCTTATAGCGGAGTATTGATTTTTAAAATCAGCCCTAATGGACTAAATTATATAACAATATCAGTCTTTAGTACTGTTCTGACGCCGCCTGAGTGATACGTAGTTAAGGTGAAGGAAACAGTTATTGGTCCTTATACTACTTCTCCCCCCATTTCAGCATCCTAGGAAAACGATACACTCCTTGACTCACCCTATATTTCGACTATTCTAGAAATATAGTTCCAAAGGAGGCATTATGGATCTCAACACAGCAGCCAGTGCGTTAAAAGAGCTTGGTCATCCTACGCGATTGGCTGTCTACAAGGCGCTGGTCAAGGCGGGGCACGGCGGGTTGCCGGTCGGCGAGTTGCAGGCGCAGCTGGATATTCCGGCTTCGACTCTGAGTCATCATCTCTCGGCGCTGTTGACCGTCGGGCTTATTCGCCAAGAGCGACAGGGGCGGACGCTTTTTTGCCTGCCGCAGTATCAGCGGCTTGAGCAGTTATTGGTGTTTCTGGTTGAGGAGTGCTGCTCGGGGGAAGGGGGATGCAACATTCGATTGCCAACAGATCTAGGAGGAAAAGCCGATGGACATGCAGATGAATAATTTGGATAAACAACTTTTTGACGCGCCGATCACCGCAGAGAAGCTAGCGTCCGCCCAACCAGCACACCCACCGCGCATACTGCTGCTGTATGGCTCAGTGCGTGAGCGCTCATTCAGCCGTTTTGCGACAGAAGAGGCAGCGCGCCTGCTGGAGGCAATGGGGGCCGAGGTCAAAATTTTTAATCCATCCGGCCTGCCTTTGCCCGACGATACCCCTGAAACCCACCCTAAAGTCGCCGAGCTGCGCGAGCTGGTATTGTGGTCCGAAGGCATGGTGTGGTGCTCGCCGGAACGTCACGGCGCGATGACTGGAGTGATGAAGGCGCAGATTGACTGGATCCCGCTATCAATGGGCGCGGTGCGTCCGTCGCAGGGCAAGACGTTGGCAGTTATGCAGGTCAGCGGCGGCTCTCAGTCGTTTAACGCCGTTAATCAGATGCGCATTCTTGGGCGCTGGATGCGGATGATCACCATCCCCAATCAATCATCGGTGGCCAAGGCTTGGGCGGAGTTTGATGAAGCGGGAAGGATGAAGCCGTCTGCCTATTACGACCGTATTGTCGACGTGATGGAAGAGTTGATGAAGTTTACCGTGTTGACGCGCGGGCACGCCGCCTACCTTACCGATCGCTACAGCGAGAGGAAGGAGAGCGCCGAGCAGCTTTCAGCCAGAGTGAATCAGCGGAGTATATAAAAGCCGCTGAAAATATTGGGTCGAGCAGCATAGCTTTCTCTATGCAATGATAGGGTTAACCCCCCACAATCCAGTGAGCAGGTAGCAAAGTGAACAATTCAGCGAACCATGAATGGCGTGAGAATAACTATCTGGTCAGCACCGATAGTGAAAAGTTGGATGTGCAGGCGGTCCATCAGTATTTGACGCGATCCACGTGGGCGCAGGGCATCAGCCTCGAGACCGTCACGGCGTCCATAGAGAACAGCCTTAACTTTGGCGTTTACCATGATGGCTCGCAAATAGGTTTTGCGCGCCTGATAACCGACTATGCGACCTTCGCTTACCTCTGCGATGTCTACGTTCTTGAGGAATATCAGGGGGAAGGGCTAGGGAGATGGCTTATGGAATGTGTTCATGCTCATCCGCTGTTTGAGAAACTGCGCCGGATCATGTTGTTCACCACCACCGCCCCGTGGCTGTATGAAAAGTTAGGCTATGAACCCGTTAATAGAGAAAATTATGCGTGGACCATTACCCGACCTGACATTTACACCCGTGGTAAAAATCAGCAGTAACGGCCCATCACATTAATGCTCTTGATCAGATTGCGTGGTGAGATTGGCTGATGCCAGTATCAGGGCGATAAACGACCCGGCGGCCATTCCTGCCACCATAGGAAGCGGGCGTCCATTGGTGAAAACGCCGACCACGGCAACCATACCCGCACCGGTCAGCATTTGTAGCGTACCCATGAGTGCCGAGGCGGTACCGGCGTTCGCACCGTGCTGGTCGAGGGCCAATACGCTGGTGGTTGGAATGACCAACCCCATAAATGCCGAAGCCACAAAATAGGGCAGGATCAGCATCCACATGTTGTCACCGCCGCTGGCGAAGTAGGCAAGCATGGTCAGCGTGGCCACGGTGCAGCCGCAAACGGCCATTTTAACCAGTGTCACCATGCCAAAACGTTTACTCAAGATTGCCGTGAACTGCGCGCTGCCGATGAGAAACACGGCGTTGGCGGCAAAGCATACGCTGTAAACCGTGGGTGAAAGGCCATAGTGGTCAATCATCACGAAGGATGAGTTGGCCAAAAAGGTGAAGAACCCCGCCATGGTGAAGCTGCCAATAAATACCAGCAGCAGGAAATGGCGGTCGCGCAGCAAGCGCCCGTAGGCGGCCAGTCCACTTGTCAGGCTGCTATGAATGCGTTCGGAGGCCGGGCGCGTCTCATGCAGCATCTTAGACATCATCACCAGCGCAACTAACGCCGCAAGGGTCACTGCCCAAAATACGCCGCGCCAATTAACAAAGGCAATCACCGCGCTTCCCACCAGCGGCGCCAAAATCGGTGACACGCTAAACACCAGCAGCAGCAAAGACATCAGCCGCGCGGCATCCGCCCCGGTATGTAAATCTCGCACGATGGCTCGTGGAATAGCCAACCCGGCAGCAGCCCCCAGCCCTTGTAAAAAGCGCAGCAAGATAAGCATATGCATGTCTTTAGCCAGCGCACAGCCAATGCTGGCGAGGGTGAAGAGCACCAACCCCACATACAGCGGCGGTTTACGGCCATACATGTCCGACAGCGGACCATACAGCAACTGGCCCGCGCCAAGGGCGAGGAAGAATGAGGTCAGACTCATCTGCACGGTGCCGATATCGGCGTGCAGGCTGATGCCAATTGAAGGCAGGGCAGGTAAATACATGTCGACGGCGAAAGGGCCGATGGCCGACAGCAGGCCAAGCACGATGGCCATTTTAAAAAATGATTTGGATTGCATCTGTTACAAACTCATAGGGATGGGGTAGGTAGGGTCGAAAGCGTAAAAGCGCGCCAGCGCTATCACTTGTGGCCGCCGCTGACGGTGATGACTTCACCGGTTATCCATCGGGCATTGTCTGAAGCCAAGAAGGTGACGGCGGGGGCGATGTCTTCTGGCAGCCCCATGCGGCCCAGTGGTGTTTGCGCGATGATGGCCTGCGTCATCTCATTGGGCTGCGACATAAATGCGGCGGTGCCTTCAGTCTGCGTCGGGCCGGGGCTGACGCTGTTTACTCTGATTTGTCTTTCGCCCAGCTCTTTAGCCAGCACCACGGTGATGCCCTCTGCGGCTTTTTTGCTGGCGGCATACACTGTGGACGACGGCGGTGCCATGCTGGTGATATTGGAGCCAATGTTAATGATTGATCCACCGTCTGTGAGGTGCTTAGCAGCGGCCTGAATCATCAGGATCGGAGACAAGACGTTGATATTGAAGGTGCGATGGAAATGCTCCTCGGTAATGGCTTCCAAGGGATTGAACTCATAGATACCAGCATTGTTGACCAAAATGTCGAGGCGGCCATAGGTCGCCACCGCGGCCTCAACCACCCGCTGCGCGTCGCCTGCCAGTGACACATCACCCTGCACGGCAATAGCTTTGCCGCCGTGAGACTCAATGTCCGCCACCACGGCATCGGCTCCCGCCTTGCTCGACGCGTAGTTCACCACCACGTAAGCGCCATTCAGCGCTAAGTCGCGAGCGATTGCAGCGCCAATACCTTTGGAGCCTCCCGTAACAACGGCCACTTTGGCATGTAAAATTTGGCTCATGTTGACTGCTCCACTGACTGTTTTTTGCGAAATGCGGAAGGGTGAAAAACACCCTTTTTCCACGGTCGGCTCACTATTTCAAAGCTTGTTGGCTCACACTTATGGCGTCGCAACGACTTTTCAGCTAGTTTCTTACCGACCGGTAAGAAATATTTGCGCATAATATACGGGTAGTCAAGCAACCATTTCGAGCAAAGAGTTTTTATGTCAAAAGTCAGTCAGGAAAAAAACGCGGTTTCCCGAGTCGGGCGACCTAAAGCCTTTAACGAGGATCAAGCCCTAGACGCGGCGATGGAGGTGTTTGCTGCCTATGGTTATGAGGCTGCGTCGCTGACGGCGTTGACGGAGGCGATGGGCATTAATCGCGTCAGCATGTATGCCACTTTTGGCAACAAAGAGGCGCTTTTTTTACGCGCGTTTGCCCGCTACACGAAATTAGCCGAAGAGGATGGCGCGCGCTGCTTAGCCAACGGCAATGCCAAACAGGGCTTACTCACTCTACTGACCGACTGCGTTGAGCGTTTTACCTCTCAAGAGGTCAATGGCGTCTGTTTTATGACCCAAGGCCCCTTGGATAAACTGAGCGTTGCGCAGGAATCTCGTCTCGCCTTTGCACACCACCGTGAGACGCTCGAGGTGCTGCTGCAACGCCATGTCCAGCAGGCAGTGGAGAAGGGAGAATTGCCGGAAAGCACAGAGATCACCCGGCTCGCCGGTTTTTATACCGTGGTCATTCACGGTCTGGCTTTGCAGGCCCAGCACGGCGCAACGCGTGAGGACCTGCTCGGCGTGGTGGACGTGGCGATCGGCGCCTGGCCCGAGGCTGTTAAGCCTTAGTCGCCTTCACGGCATTTAAGGTCACAGCTAGCGCAAGCCCCGTCCACAGCAGCAGTTGCCAGCAGACTAGCGTCCAGCCGCCGTAGTTCCAGGCGGCCACTCCCGCCCCCGTGCCAATCGCGCCTCCCCAAAACAGGCTGGTCATAAAGAAGGTGTTGATGCGACTGTGCGCCGATTCATCCAACCGGTAGATTTGCGAGAGGTTGTTCACTTGGGTGATTTGCATGCCAATGTCCAGCAGCAGGGTTGCAACGATAATGGCAGTAATGGCGCTGTGCCACAGTTGCAACGTTAGCGCGCCCAAGACCATCAGCAGCACGCTGTAGATTTGCGTGCGGCGCGGGTCGGCTCTGTCCGAGATTTTGCCGAACCACGGAGCTAGCAGCGTGCCGACAACCGCAATAAGCCCGAACAAGCCAATGGTGCCACTGGAAAAATGGAAAGGCTCGGCGGAGAGTTTTAAGGTCAGGGTGGTCCAGAATGAGCAGAAAGCGCCGAAGATCAGCGCGCCGAGCAGGGATAAACGGCGCAACTGGCTAAAGCGTTTACCCTGTTGCAGCGTTGAGCGCAGCAGAGACAGATAGTGGCTGCTATGGGTCGATTTTGTATTCGGTAGAAACACGATAAACAGCAGAGTGACCAGCAGAACCATTAGCATTGAGAAGCCAAAGACCCAGCGCCAGCCGAGCCATTCGGCTATGTATCCGCTAACCACGCGCGCGGCTAAAATCCCTGTCAGCGTGCCGGTAAATACCATCCCCACCACTCGGCCTTTACCCGTCGGCAGTGCCAGTGAGGCGGCCATCGGCACCACAATTTGCACCGAAACGCCCAGTAAACCTATGCCGAAGCAGACCAGCGACAGGCCAATCATCGAATGTACCTGAGTTGCCGCAAATAGGATTGCCAGCATCAGTACTTGCAACAGAATAATCAGCTTTTTGCGGTCAAACATATCCCCTAGCGGCGCAATGAAAAACAGCCCAATGCCGTAACCGACCTGAGTCCAGACTGGCAACATGCCGGTCTGATGCGCAGAAATAGCTAGCGATGCGGCGATGAGCGCCAGAATGGGTTGGCAGTAGTAGATATTGGCGATGGTTACGCCGGCCATCATCGACATCACGATGATTTGCCACGGCGTGGCAACCGGGAGAACGCGGGGATGTAGCGCCATGCTGTCGTGCCTCAAAATTAGAATGCAGCAGTTCGCATCACTTCACGAAGTGATGGCGTTGTGCAAAAAGGAGTAGGCAGGGAGAGCCACGTTGCGTCGCTCTCCCTGAGGGGAATTAGCGGTTTTGACCCGCCATCAGCACGTATTTCACATGCACGTACTCTTCGATACCGTAATGACCGCCTTCACGACCATAACCGGAGTGCTTGATACCGCCGAACGGCACTGAGGCTGTGCCCACTGAACCGGAATTGAGGATGACCATCCCGGCTTCCAGCTGCTTGGAAAGGCGGAAAGCGCGGCCCAAATCCTTGGTCCAGGCGTAAGCCACCAGACCGTATTCGGTGTTATTAGCGCAGCGGATCGCTTCTTCTTCCGTGCTAAAGCGATAGATAGCAAATACCGGCCCGAAGATTTCGGTGTTGTGAACCGCAAAGGTGTCGTCCAAATCGCAAAGAATGGTCGGCTCGTAGAACAGGCCGCCTTTCTGATGCGGTTTACCGCCCAGACGCACCGTCGCGCCATTAAGCACGGACTCATTCACCAGCGAAGCGACTTTATCAATCGCCATCTGGTTAATCAGCGGGCCAACCACGAAGTCCTTTTGCATCCCCTGATCGACAGGGATTTTAGCGACCGCGGCAACCAACTGTTTAACGAACTCATCGTAGATGCCGTCTTGCAAAAAGATACGGTTAGGAGAGATACACACCTGACCGGAGTTACGCAGCTTGGCGCTCACCAAACCGGCAACGGTCTCTTCAATTGGGCTGTCGTCGAAGACGATAAAAGGTGCGTTACCGCCCAGCTCCATGGTCATTTTCTTCAGAGTTTCGCCGCAGCTTTGTGCCAGCAACTTGCCCACACGAGTAGAGCCGGTGAAGGAGATTTTGTGGATCCGCTCATCCTTGGTGAAGGCTTCACCAATGGATTTCGCATCACCACTCACCACCTCAAACACGCCTTTTGGAATACCGGCCTGACGCGCATATTCCAGCAATTTATAGGCGGTCAGCGGCGTCTCTTCCGCAGGTTTAATGATCATGGTGCATCCCGCCGCCAGCGCGGTGGCGATTTTGCGGGTGATCATCATGAACGGGAAGTTCCACGGAGTAATAGCCGCAGTCGGCCCAACCGGCTCTTTGACCACCAGCACCGAGGCGTTGGGATCGTGCGACGGCAGGGTGTCGCCGTTCAGGCGCTTGGCTTCTTCGGCGTACCATTCGATAAAGCCCAGTCCATATTCGATTTCACCCAGCGCTTCGCTCAGGCATTTGCCGTTCTCTTTTACCAGCAGCTCGGCGAAAACGTGTTTGTCGGCGCGAACTAGGTCGTACCAGCCGCGTAACAGGTCGCCGCGCTCTTTGGCCGTTCTACGCGCCCAGGCCGGGAATGCATCACAGGTGCGGTTAATCGCGGACGCCACTTCGGTGGCATCAAGGAAGGGTATTTGGCCGACAATGCTGCCGTCAGCAGGGTTAGTGACTTTAATCATCGAGAGATATTCCTAAGCAGGTGACGCTGAGCCTCAGCGGAGGTGCACCGGCCAATATTTTTGTCCGGTGCGTTCTAACGAGGCTGATAATGCGGCGGTAGCAATTTCCCAACAATCGATTAAAATTGCTCGATTGTTGAGAAAAACTAAACGGTTTAACCCCATGCGTGAACTTCCTCCCTTAAATGCTTTATTAGCTTTTGAATTCGTTGCCAAAACCGGCAGCGTGCGCGCGGCGGCGGAAAGCATGTCGGTGACGCCGGGCGCGGTTAGCCGACAAATTCGGCTACTTGAAGACCACTTCGGCACGGCGCTTTTTCAGCGGCAGGGGCGCGGGTTAATCCTCACGCACCCCGGCAACGCCTATTTTCAGCAAATCAGCGAACACTTTGAGGGGCTGCGCCGCGCGGGTCAGGTGCTGCACCGTAACGCCGGGCGGTCGGTGATCCGCCTGCACTCCTTCACTACTTTTGCCACTCGCTGGCTTATCCCGCGACTGGCGAAATTCCAAATGGCATATCCCGATATCGACGTCCGCCTAACCACGGCATCTGAATGGGATGACGCCACGGACTGTGACGCGGCGATCCGGCTAGGCAACGGTGTCTGGCCGCAGCGCCATGCCACGCCGCTGGTGAAAAACGTCTTGGTGCCGGTGTGCCGCCCGACCGAGGGGCGCAAGGCAAATATGGCACTTGAAGGTTTGTCACAGCACACGCTGCTGATGGTGCGCGGGCGTCCGGATGATTGGCAGCTGTGGTGCCGGGCCTTTAATGTCGATATGAATCAGCTACCGCACCGGCGGGATATGGAGAGTTCGGCACTGGCCTATCAAGCAGCATTGGAGGGGCAGGGTATCGCGTTGGCGCAGCGCGTGCTGGTTGAAGATGAGCTGCGTTCAGGCACCCTGATTGCTATGGAAAACCATCAACTGGACTGTGGTTCTCTGACCTATTATCTGGTGTGGAATGAAGACAGCCCGAAAGAAGCCACATTGAAAAAGCTGGAGGAGTGGCTGACGCGGCATGAGGAGAGTTAGGGGCGGGGATCAGCTTCCGCCATGACTCAGATTTTCTGATAATTGCCGTTTTTTCATCATCCAAAACCTAATAAAGCGCCTCTCGGGGCGCTTTAATTTTTTCATGATACAAAGACTTACCAAAATTTCTCTCGCCGCTCATTTAGCAAAAATGGCCGTAAGCCCTTAGTGGCAAAGGGTTTCAGATGGCGTTACAGACGTCTATACGTCTGGACATGAAAATAGCTCATGTTCAATGAAATAAAATCACTTTTCCTCATCCAGCGACTAGGGCATAAATTGTCTTCAGAGATTTGCTGTAGATCACATAAGGGCGACTTAATGACAAAACTAAAACAGAAAATTAGGAAGTCCTGAGTAAAAAGCAATTAACCATATTTTATACCGGAAGTTAGGAACCAAATTACAATGAATAATAATTTCACATTTACGACCAAAAGTTTGCGTTTTGACGAGAATTACAATCCCTCGAATAGCACGCGCATTACGACTAACTTTGCTAATTTGGCTCGCGGCGAGAAACGCCAAGAGAACCTGCACAACGCATTAGTGATGATCGACAATCGTTTCAACTCTCTGGCGAACTGGGATAACCCAAAATCAGATCGCTACGCCGTTGAATTGGATATCATTTCCGTTGAATTGAAGATTGAAAGCGCAGGTACTTCCTTCCCGGTTATTGAAATTTTAAAAACCAATATCGTTGATAAAAAAACCAACGAGCGCATTGAAGGTATTGTTGGCAATAACTTCTCCTCTTATGTGCGCGATTACGACTTCAGCGTGTTGCTGTCCGAGCACAATAAGGGCAAAAACCAATTCACCATCCCAGAAAACTTTGGTGAGTTGCACGGCAACATCTTCAAATGCTTCATTAATTCAGAAGCCTACAAGAACAACTTCAACAAGACGCCGGTTATCTGTCTGAGCGTCTCAAGCAAGAATGTTTATAACCGTACTGGCAATGTTCACCCAATACTGGGCATTGAATATGAGCAAGATGATCAATCCTCTTTGACCGACCTCTATTTCGGCAGAATGGGGTTGCAGGCTCGCTACTTCATGCCTGCGGGTAGCGTTGCGCCGCTGGCGTTCTATTTCGCCGGTGATTTGCTCAGCGATTACACCAATCTGGAACTGATCAGCACCATCAGCACCATGGAAACCTTCCAGAAGATTTATCGCCCGGAGATTTACAACGCCAACTCTCCGGCGGGTCGCTGCTATCAGCCAAGCCTGAATCAGCAAGATTATTCACTCACTCGCATTGTTTATGATCGCGAAGAACGTAGCCAATTAGCTGTTGAGCAGGGGAAGTTTACTGAAGAAGAATTCATTAAACCGCACCAAACTATTCTTGAGCAGTGGTCTGCTAATTCCGTTCTTTGATTAACCAAAACACAGGGTCATCTATTATGAAAAAGTTATTACCGACTTCAACGGCTGGCAGCTTACCTAAGCCTTCATGGCTGGCACAGCCTGAGCAACTTTGGTCACCTTGGAAATTGCAAGATCAAGAACTCATCGACGGCAAGCAGGATGCTCTGCGTCTGTGTCTGGAAGATCAACAGCAGGCTGGTATTGATATCGTCAGCGACGGCGAGCAAACGCGTCAGCACTTCGTGACCACCTTTATTGAGCACCTGAACGGTGTGGATTTTGAGAAACGTGAAATCGTTAAAATCCGCGACCGTTATGAAGCCAGCGTTCCGACCGTGGTTGGCCCGGTAAGCCGCCAGAAGTCGGTTTTTGTTGAAGATGCCAAGTTCTTGCGTAAGCAGACTGACCAACCCATCAAGTGGGCGCTGCCGGGTCCTATGACCATGATCGACACCCTGTATGACAACCACTACAAAAGCCGCGAAAAACTGGCGTGGGAATTTGCAAAAATCCTCAACGAAGAAGCCAAAGAGTTGGAAGCCGCCGGTGTGGATATCATCCAGTTCGACGAGCCAGCCTTTAACGTGTTCTTCGATGAAGTGAATGACTGGGGTATTGCTACCTTGGAACGCGCCATCGAGGGCCTGAAATGCGAAACCGCGGTGCATATCTGCTACGGCTACGGCATCAAAGCCAACACCGACTGGAAAAAGACGCTGGGCACCGAGTGGAGACAGTACGAAGAGATCTTCCCGAAACTGCAGAAATCTAACATCGACATTATCTCTCTGGAATGTCACAACTCCCACGTTCCAATGGAGCTGATGGAGCTGATTCGCGGTAAGAAAGTGATGGTTGGCGCGATTGATGTGGCAAGCAACACCGTTGAAACTCCAGAGGAAGTTGCCGCCACGCTGCGCAAAGCGCTGCAATTCGTTGACGCCGACAAGCTTTACCCGTGCACCAACTGCGGCATGATCCCACTTCCTCGCGGCGTAGCGCGCGGCAAGCTGGATGCCCTGAGTGCAGGTGCAGAAATCGTCCGTAAAGAGCTGCTGGCTAAATAATTCCGCCAAACGCGCTTAAGATAAAAAAACTCAGCCCGGAATGTGCAATCGAATAGATTGCCTTCTGGGCTGAGTTGTTTTGGGTTCATCCAAATGTCTAACAGACCTAAAGAATCCCCATAAAATGCCGATAACATCTTCAGGCTTGGGTACAAGCCGTGAGCAATTTTTGTTTTGAAAAGGAGAATAGAATGGATGTATCGCAGATTGCTTCAGTTGCGACCGGGCTTGATAACCTGGATCTCGGCAGTAAGGTGAACACTATCCTGCTAAAAAAAGCGCTGGATAACCAACAGACTACGGCCGCCAGCCTGCTTGATGCCATTCCGCCGTTGCCTGCTAACCCAGCAATCGGCCGCAATATTAATATCGCCGTCTGAGTCATCAATGTCCGACGTACGCTAAGCGGTGGCGGGATAACTTCTCCCATCGCTTCCCTCCTTTGATAGCCGTTTTCTTCTTCAAAGCCTGCACGACCGCCAACTGCTGGTGGGCAAGTTCATTGAACAAAAAAGCAAGAAGCGGAGTGCTATTCTGGCCCGTTAAAAGATATTCTACCTTGCATCCCGAGTTCATCGCGCAGTTGTCATCATTACATCTTATAAAAAATATGTGGAAGCATATAAAGGGGCCTAAAGCATGCGTATTGCAGATTACCTACGATTACTCCTTCTTGCCGCAATCTGGGGGGCGAGTTTCATTTTCATGAGAATTGCGGTTCCGCATTTCGGGGCGATGAATACGGCATTTTTGCGGGTGCTTTTCGGCTTTATTGGACTTGGCACGATTCTTTTAGTAATGCGTTCTTCATTTAATTTCGAGAATAAATTTAAATCATCACTGTTCCTCGGGGTTATTAATTCCGGTTTACCTTTCCTAATGTATTGTTTTGCCGCCCAGTGGCTGCCCGCCGGTTATTCGGCAATATTCAACGCCACGACGCCGCTAATGGGCGCGATTATAGGTTTTGCGTTTTTCAGCGAGAAACTGACCGCCCGTAAATGGGGTGGAGTGGTATTAGGATTAGTGGGAATAATAGTGATCACCACCATCGGGGATATAAACTCGGCCAGCGGCATGCTGTACGGTATTCTGGCCTGCTTGGTGGCCACCAGCTGTTACGGCGTGGCGGGCTTTTTGACTCGCCGGTGGATATCCAACCGAGGCGGGCTTGATCCTAAGATGGTCGCCTTTGGCAGCCAGATGGGGGCAACGCTATTCCTTCTGCCTTTCTTTGCATGGTCGATGACCACCGGCCCGGTGGTCGATTGGCAGCAAATTGACGCGTGGGCCAGCGTGCTTGCCGTCGGCCTGGTCTGCACCGCCTTGGCCTATATTCTCTATTTCCGGCTGATTGCCAATATCGGTCCACTGCGTTCATTGACCGTAACCTTCCTGATCCCACCTTTTGGCGTGCTCTGGGGATACCTCGCGCTGGGCGAGACCATTACCAAAGGCTTCGTAATCGGCGCCATTATTGTCGGCGTCGCCGTATGGATGATAGCCAGCCCCGGAAAACAAGCGATTGTGGTGAAAAGTGCGGCGGTGAAGTAACTGAGTGCAGCCATCTGCGGTGGCTGTACAATAAGAACACCTTTTAATTAATAAGGGTTAGAAGGTGTTCAATCCCTCTCTTCTATTATTAGTAGAATCCGTTACTTTTATAGTTATATATTCCATGTGGAGTTAACGCCTCTTTTGAAAAAGTTTCGTCAAGGAAGCTATTTTTATTTGTCATTTTTTTGATAAAGATTATTATCGGCAGCAAGCCAATATGAAGCATTGCAATAATAATATCATAAATTATAAGGATAAATGGCTTACTTAGGGTTGAGAAGACTTACAGAAGACACTAATTAAAATAATTTTTTACCCAACCTCATTTGTTCTTCGGTGATGGGTAAGGCAGCAATTGATGAGCATATTTTAATAATTAGTACGGAATAAAACTAAAATGCTCAAACCTTTTAAAGTGCAGGGAATTATTAGAAACGTCATTTTACCGGGGATTGTCCTCAGTACTACTTTGCAGGCTAACGCAGCGGAAACGGTTAAAGACAATAATCAATCCAACGTTGGGGAAACCCAGACGGCTCCTCGTGTCAAAAAGAAACCGGTAGCTCGCAAAGCGCAGGCTCCGTTGCAGAATAATGAAGACGTGATGACCATCACCGAGACGCTGCCGGATAAGAAACCGGGCTCGAAAACCTCGATTTCTGCGGCAGATATGCAGAAGAACGGCGGTAACGATTTCGGCACCATCATGCGCTATCAGCCGTTGATCTCTGCCACTGGCTCCAGCGGCGGTTCGGGGAATGGCAAAAGCGGCTTCGACCGCAGTGGCTATACCGGCTACAACATTCGCGGGCTGGAAAGCAACCGCGTCGGCATTGACGTTGACGGCATTCCACAACCCAACGCCACCGGCCGCAGCTATGTCAGCCGCGCGGGTCTGGGGACCTTCGGCATCGGCCGCGACTATATTGACCCGTACATGTACGGCCAAGTTGATATTCAGTCTGGCGCAACCTCGGCCGAGCGCGCCAACACTTCCATCGGCGGCGAAGTCTCCTTCTTGCCGAAATCTGCCGATGACTACCTGCATCCCGGTAAAGAGAGCTACTTCGGTTATCAGTCCGATTACGACTCTGCCGATCGCTCGTGGCACAACGGCATCACCGCCGCCGCCGGGGACGACACATTACGCGGCCTGATAGCCATTAGCCGTCGCGACGGTCAGGAAACCAGCAACAACAGCGGCACGCATGACGCCTATCCTGAGAACTGGCACTCCGACGCGGTGATGTCATCGGTCATCTGGCAGCCGACCGATGAGCACAAGTTCACCGGCACGCTTGATTACTATGAGAAGGTGAACCACACCCATTACGACGCGTGGGACGGTTCTGGAAACACCATTTTGGGCACTGCTCAGCAGCAAAGTAATACCCGCCGCTGGGGGATAAGCCTGAAGGATGAGTGGACGCCGTTCAACGATTACGTCGATGCCGTGGTGTCTAAAGTCTATTACCAGTACACCCAAGCGCACGATAATACCTATCTGCCAAACTCCAGCGACCAGATGATCAACGTCTATTCCAACTATGACGTTGACACCTATGGCGCTGAAACCAGCTGGCTGAAAACGGTAGGGCGCCATGAGCTGAGCGCGGGATTGAATGGCCGGGTGTCCAACACCGAGCGTCCGTTCCGTCAAAGCCCGACGCAGGACATCTTCAACACCCTGATGCAGCCTGAAGCTGATAGCCGGACCTATATTCTGGGCGGCTTCGTGCAGGACACCGTGAAGTTTGACCTCGATGGCCACAACTTTGCCATTGTCCCGGCGGTGCGCGTTGCTCACCAGAACACCGAGGCGCGGGACTTGTCGGATTTGGCTAACGGCGTGGTTTCAGCCGGGCAGGTTTCAACCTTATATAACAAGGCGAACTCGGACACTCAGGCTCTGCCATCTCTGGCGTTCACCTACGACATCACGCCTAAGTTGATGACTTACCTGCAATACCAGCGTGGAGCCCAGTTCCCGGACGCCAGCCAGCTCTACGGCTCATGGAATCTTGGCTCCTCCTACGCCGGTTCTGCCCAATACGCCTTGATTGGTAATACCAACCTGAAAACGGAGACCAGCAACAACTTCGAGTGGGGTATGAAGGGCGAGTTGAGCGAAGGCGTGACCTTCAAAACCTCCGCATTCTACAACACTTACAAGAACTTCATCGCCAATACGCGCTACACCCGCAAGGCGAATCCGGGCATGTTTGCCAACGTGCCATCCAATATTTACACCATTTATCAGGCCGAAAACCGCGATAACGCCTTTATCTATGGCGCTGACCTAACCACTAAAATCAACTATGGCACCTGGTTCAGCGCGGTAAATGGCCTGAGCACCAGCTTCGCACTGGGTTATGCGCAGGGCGAATCCAAGTCCAGCTATGCCGGGGATAAATACGTCGACCTCGATAGCGTCCCGCCAATGAAGCTGGTAGCGGGCGTGGCGTGGGATGATCCATCAGGCATTTACGGTACCGCGCTGACCGCGACATTCGTCAAAGGTAAAAAAGCCGAGGCCACTAACCGCCAGAGTTACAACAATAGCGGGGCACCACTGACTGACTCCAGCACGGATTACATGAACGTGCCGGGCTTCGGCATGCTTGATGCCACTGCCTACTGGCAGGTCGCCAAAAACGTCAAACTCAGCGGCGGCGTGTATAACATCACTGACCGTAAATACTGGGATTACCTCAGCAGCCGCACTCTGACTGATACCAGCAATCAGGATGCCTACAACAAGGCACTGGCCGTCATGCCGGGGCGCAATTTCCAGTTGGGCGTCAATGTTGATTTCTAACAGTTGATGGCTCGCTGAAGAGCAGGGGAATGGTGCTACATGACGGGGCTGTGTAGCACCATTTATAAAATAATCCGTTCAAGCACAATTAAAAATTGGCGTTATTTAAAAGGGCCAAATACTATTTTTAATTACTAAAGCCAGCAAGGTGACACTGTGACTTTTCCTGGAAATAAATTGTATGAAATTTAAAATGCTGGCGTGATCGGCTTCGGATATTATGCGCGGATAACGATAAAATGCAGTTCTTGTGAGTTAGTCTCCACCTATGAAATGGTTCTCCAAAAGCGCAGTCTTGTTCTCGCTTAAAACCTGTTTTGCCGCATTTCTCGCACTATACATCGCACTGGCTCTTAATTTAGACAAACCTGCCTGGTCAATAGCCTCAGTTTTCATCGCGTCACAGTTATATTCTGCTTCCACACTCTCAAAATCAGTCTTCCGCTTGCTGGGGACGATGCTGGGAGGGCTGTTTATTCTGCTGATTTATCCGGCGACGGTTCAGCTCCCACTGCTGTTCAGCCTGTGCGTGTCTGCGTGGGTAGCGCTGTGTTTATACCTCTCGCTGCACGACCGTACCCCAAGAAGCTATGTGTTTATGCTGGCCGGGTACAGCGCCGCGATCATGGGCTTCCCCGACGTGACCTCACCGCAGGCCATCACCTACACGGTGATATCACGCATTGAGGAGATCGGCGTGGCGATTGTCTGTAGCAGCTTGATTCACAGCCTGATTTTGCCGGTTTCCATGAGCAATATTCTGGAAAAAAGCATCACCGACTGGTACGACAGTGCCAAGAAGCTGTGCAACGCGCTGCTTACCGCGCCGACGCCGGAGAAGTCGCCGGACCATGAAAATATTCTGATCCAGATGGCCGGTTACCCCGCCAATGTCGAAGTGCTGATCACTCACTGTATCTTTGAAGGTAATGCGGCACGCAAGCTGATTCGTTTGGTAACGGTGCAATATCAGCATCTGTCTTATCTGGTGCCAACGCTGACATCCATTGAGCTGCGCCTGAACATGTTAGCTCAGCGGCAAATCGCTTTCCCGGAGAACGTGCAACAGACATTCCGCCATTTTCTGCTTTGGCTGAACAACAGTGATAAAGCCGAAGACAGCGCAACCATTCAGCAAAATATCGCCCAGACTCAGACCGAGCTGCAACAGGCCCATCAGTCTAATGCGATGAATGTCGAAGACAGCCTGCTACTCAATGGCTTGCTGGACAGGCTAGGGGACTTTGTCAGGATCGCCGAGGCTAACTTTAGCGTCGGTAAGCGCGTCGACAATTTTGATGATAACAAGGCAAAACGCTCCACGGCCCACTGGCATATCGACAAAGGGATGCTGCTGCTCTCGTCATTTACCGCGTTTTTGGTCACGTTCCTGTGCTGCTTGTTTTGGATTGGTTCCGGCTGGAAAGACGGGGCAACCGCGCCGATGATGGCAGCCATCCTCTGTTCTTTCTTCGCCGCGATGGACAACCCCGTGGCACCAATGAAGGTATTTTTGACCGGCGTGGTGGTGGCCACCGCCATCAGTATCTTCTATGTCTCGATGCTTATCCCGCTGACCACCACCTTCGAAGCCTTGGTGATCTGCCTGTTTCCCGGCCTGTTTGTGCTCGGCGTGCTTATCGCTAATCCGGCGACCAACTTGCTGGGCCTGATCATCGCCACTCAGATACCGGGCTTAATCAGCCTAGGTCACCACTTCAAGCCTGACCCGCTAGCGACCTTGAATGGCGCGATTTCAAGCCTGGTTGGCGTGTTGATTGGCGTGGTGGTGACGGCGATTATTCGCAGCAAGCGGCCATCATGGACCGCCAGACGCGCATTGCTCAGGGGAATAAAAGAGTTGATTCAGTTCTTGGCCGAAATAAAACTGCATCGCGCCTCGCTCAATACACGCCAGCGCTTTGTCGCCAGAATGCTGGATAAAGTGAATGTGATTTTGCCAAGGAAGAAGAATGACACGACAGAGGAATTGGCCTCAGGCGGAGACTTGATAACCGAAGTGTGGCTCGGCGCGAACTATTACGATTTTCATATGAAGAATCAGGAATTATTGGCCGACCATATCCACGCCACTGACCGCATATTCTATGAACTTAAAGGCTACCTTAAAGCGCGTTTAAAATCGTTTCAGGCGTCGCCACACCCGAAATTACTCAGGGAAATAGACCTATTGCTGATTAAGCTGGAGGCGCAATCCAGCAAAGATGCCCGCTATTACGCCCCGATGCTGTCACTGTTTAACATCCGGCTGGTGCTGTTCTCGCGCTCGCACTGGCCGAGCTTGAATCGGGTTGAGACGGATATGTAGTTGCACATTATTGCGCATTATCTTCAACCAAGACTTCCCGGAAATGAGTCACCAATGGGCGAAGATTGGCTTTATGCCATACCGCCCATAATTGCGTGGTGTAGAACATCCATGGAATTTCACGCAGCACCACGCCTTCGGGGGCGTTGTGGCGCAGGCTGTGTTGGATAAGCGTCAACCCTAATCCCGCAGCAACTAATCCTAATGCCGTCAGCGGTTCCCCTGCTTCCAGCTTAATATTCGGGCTAAATCCGGCTTTTACGCACGCCCCGACAAAATCATCTCTCGAATTGGCATCTTCTTTATGAATCACCGAGATCCAATCCTGCTCGATTAAGTCAGCAGGCTGAAGATTGTCTTTATCGACCAAGGGATGCAGCTCCGGCAGCGCGAGCAACATACGGTCATCAAGCACCTGCGCGAACTCAAGATCGGGATCGTCGAGGTCCGGCTGCGTGTTCACCAAGGCGATATCAAGGCTGCGCTGGCGAAGGCCTTCGAGCTGCATGGATGAAGGCTGGCTGTACAAAACAATGTGTACGTCGGGTCTTGATAGACGCAATTTACGCAGCGCGTTGGATAACACGCCTGAATGCATGGCGTTTTCAATATAACCAATGCACAAGCCGCCATCTTCCCCGCGCCCCAATCGGCGCCCCAAAGATTCCAATCGATTGGCGTGGGTCAACAAGGCTCGCGTTTCCGCTAAAAACGTGTGGCCATCTCGGGTTAAACGGATACGTTGCTGATTTCGTTCAAATAACATCAACCCTAAACGCTCTTCAAGCTGCGCTATTTGCCGACTTAATGGGGACTGCGAGATGTGCAGCCGTTCCGCCGCGCGCCCCACGTGCTCCTCTTCTGCTACCGCGACAAAGTATTTCAACTGGCGTAAATCAATCATGCTAGACCCTAAAGGACTCAAGTTAGACAAATTATGTCCTATCAAGTCATAAGTGATCAAACTATATTTTGCCTCGAAGACAGAACAGACACGGTCACGTGCTGAACTGAAAAATGATTTCTTCCCGAGGGAAGAGTGCAAATAGAGGACATATCATTATGAGTATTCGACATATTTTACCGGCAAACATTGGTTTCGGCGGCGCACCGCTTGGCAACATGTTCCGCGCAATACCACAAGAAGAAGCCCTGGCTGCGGTGAGTGACGCATGGGACCACGGCGTGCGCTACTTTGATACCGCACCGCTGTACGGCTCTGGCCTGTCAGAAATTCGCATGGGTGAGGCACTGTCTCAATATCCTCGCGATGAATACATTCTGAGCACCAAAGTGGGCCGCATCATGCTTGATGAGATTGAAGACACTTCATCACGCGATTTGGGCGACAAGGGCGGCCTGTTTGAACATGGCCTGCCAAACAAAATCGTTAATGATTACTCCGCTGACGCCACGATGCGCTCCATTGAAGATAGCCTTAAGCGTTTAAAAACCGACCGTCTGGATATCGTTTGGATCCACGATCCAGCCCAAGACTTCTACGGTGATAGCTGGCTTGAACAGTTCAACATTGCTCGCACCGGGGCGTTCCGTGCTCTGACGCGTTTGCGTGATGAAGGGGTGATTAAAGCTTGGGGCTTGGGCGTCAACCGCGTTGAACCTTGTGAATTGGCCCTCGGCTTAAATGAAGCACAGCCTGATGCCTTCCTGTTGGCTGGGCGTTATTCAATCTTGGATCATGAACGTGCGTTACAACGCTTGATGCCTGAAGCCTTGCAGCACAACGTCGATATCGTGGTCGGTGGCCCTTACAACTCAGGCGTGATGGCAGGTGGCGAGCATTTTGAATACCAGAAAGCGTCTCCGGAGATCTTGCAGAAAGTATCGAAAATCAAAGAGATTGCTGCTCGCTTCAACGTGGATGTGAAGGCCGCTGCTCTGCAATTCTCATTAGCTAACCCTGCCGTGGCGGCAGTGATCCCAGGGTCTAGCCGTCCGGGCCGTATCGTTGAAGACTTAGCGGCACTGAAAGCAGTGATCCCGGCAGATTTCTGGGCGGAATTACGTCACCAGAAACTGATTGCTGACAACGCACCTTTACCGGTTCTTCGTTAATTAAACATAGGCGGCCGCTGCGCGATGGCAGCAGGCTTGCCTATGAGGAATGCCTAATGAAATTAGATCTAACGGACAAAATTGCCGTGGTGAGTGGTTCCACCTCCGGCATTGGTTTGGGCATCGCCAGCGGGCTGGCTCAGGCGGGGGCGACAGTGGTGATTGTTGGCCGCCATCAGCAAGGCGTTGACGCCGCGGTCGCCACTATTATTCGCCACCAACCGGATGCCCGCTTGCAAAGCGTGGTCGCTGACCTGACCACGGAAAAAGGGGCTAAAACCCTGTTTGCCGCCGTACCGCGAGCCGATGTATTGGTGAACAATCTCGGTATTTATAACGATGTCGATTTCTTTGCAGTAGAAGACGACGAGTGGGCGCGCTTTTACGACGTAAACGTGGTCTCTGGCGTTCGTCTTTCACGCCACTATGCACAAGGAATGGTCGAGAAGGGGTGGGGCAGAGTTATTTTCATCTCCTCCGAATCTGGCGTTGCCATTCCGGCTGACATGATCAACTACGGCGTGACCAAAAGCGCCAACCTTGCCGTTTCTCACGGCTTGGCAAAACGGCTGGCAGGAACGGGCGTGACGGTTAACGCCATTTTACCGGGGCCTACCTATACGGAAGGTTTAGGCGAAATGCTGGCCGATGCCGCCGAGCAATCGGGCAAAACTCGCCGCGAACAGGCCGATGAGTTCGTTAAAGTCTCGCGCCCAAGTTCCATCATACAACGGGCCGCAGAAGTGGGAGAGGTCGCAAATCTTGTGGTGTATATCGCCTCCCCACTTTCTTCGGCGACCACGGGTGCAGCACTGCGCGTTGATGGCGGTGTGGTTGACACCTTAGCAATGTAACTATCTAAATTTTATGGAGTAATACAATGTCACACGTTAGCGTTTCTATCGAAATTCCTGCATCACCCGAACAAGTATGGCAACTGATGGGCGGTTTCGACTCCCTGCCAGACTGGCTGCCGTTTATCCCTAAAAGCGAGATAACCGAAGGCGGGCGAGTGCGTAGCCTGACAACGGAAGACGGCGGCACCGTGGTTGAGCGCCTGCAATCCTTCGACAATCAGGCAAAAAACTACAGCTATTCCATCTTGCAGGCGCCTTTCCCTGTCGTAGATTATCTCGCCACGCTGTCTGTTCATCCTACCGCAGATGACAATGTCAGCCGCGTCGAATGGTCCGGACGCTTCACGCCAGTGAATGTCAGTAATGCAGAAGCTGAAGCTCTGTTCAGCGGTATTTTTGAAGGCGGCCTTCAAGCACTGAAAAACAACTTCGTTGCCTGATAATCCACACCGAGCCCTTTGGGCTCGGTGATTTCACCGCAACAGCCCTCAAGACGCTCGCAGCTCACGCACCCCTCGACCAATTCTGCGTCGCAGCAATGTTCGCAGGGTAACGCCATCGGCATAACCCACTTGTTCAGCAATGTAATCAACGGTGTGTTTGCTGGTTCTAAGCAGATGTACGGCGCGTTCTATCCTCAGATCCTGAATGTATTCAACCGGGGTTTTACCCAGCGCGGCATTTAAATGACGTGCGAGGGTTCGCTTTGTGGTGCCCAGCGCCTCAGCGGCGTTATCCACGGAAATTGCTGAGCACAGGTTTTCTCGCACCCAGCGATCGAAGCGCTCCACCAGCGGATTAGAATGATCAATATGGTCAGATATCGCATAGACCGATTGCGAGACTCGCGTATCGAATACCATATATTTGGCAACGATTGCCGCTAATTCAGGGCTGCAATTGCGGATCAAAGACAAGGTAAGATCGAGATGACTCAGTGCCGCGCCTGCCGTCACTATTCGGTTATTGGGAACCACAATTCGGTGCGAATCTACGTTTATGTTTGGGTAACGCTGACGAAACAGTGATGAGAGCCACCAGGTGGTTGTCGCAGCCAGGCCATCGAGCAACCCACTCTCAGCAAGCAAGAATGTGCCGGTACAGGCTGCTGCAATCCCCGCTCCCTCTTTGTGCCATTTACGCAAAACGGCTAAAGCATCGACAACGTCCTCTCTTTCAAGCACCGGCAGCAGTGCTTCAGCATTGGTGTAATTCAGCGCAGGTAAGATCACCCAGTCAGGGGTAGGTGAGTTGGCAATATCGCAGACAGGCACCCTCATCCCTAAAGCCGTATGCACCTCCTGCCGCACTCCGGCGATAGTGATATCAAAGCCAGCAGTGGCGATCCCTGAAGCCTGAGACAAATTATTAGCCATCGACAGACTATCCAGCACGGCGGTTAAACCGGTGTCGAACACGCCTTCAAGGACCAGCACGTAAATTCTCATGTCAAAATAGATACCATTATTGTCGATTGGGACAATATACGTCGTTATCCTCCCTCCGTATAGTCGATATCGCTGAACAAGATGCTGATGCAATAGGAGATTAAAGATGATTAAACATGCGTTATTTGTCCGTCTAGAAGCAAAACCGGGAAAAGAACAGGCGGTAGCCGATTTCCTTTCCATCGGGCTAGAACTCACTAATGTCGAAGAGACCACGCCACTCTGGTTTGCTCTGAAACTTTCGCCAAGTACCTTTGGCATCTTCGATGCTTTCTCAAGCGAAGAAGACCGCCAAATACATCTTCAAGGTGTATTAGCCAAAAAATTAGCAGACCACGCTGATGATTTACTGATCACCCCGCCATCAATCGAATTCATTGATGTTTTAGGTATGAAGAACGCTTGGTGTCAATAGTTTCAATTTAATTTCATCGAGATGTACGTCGTCAGTTGTTGATGAATAAGCAAAGGCTGACGTTCTATATTAATAATTTATTTGTAGAGGTGTGTTATGTTGAATAAATACAAATTTGGTATTTTATTAGCAGCAATATCAGTGTCCAGTCTGGCATCTGCTCAAACGACAAATATTAAACCTGAACGCATTCGTGGTGAGATCGTTTCATTTAAAGGTGAAATATTAACGGTACATCGCACGGCCGGTGACACCGTCACTATTGACCTAAAACCTAACGTTGGCGTTTCATCTTTTAAACCAGCCATGCTTTCCGACGCGAAGCCCGGTACTTACGTCGGCACACCGGCGATCACCCACAGCAATGGCAAACTAATCGCGACATCAATGATAATTTTCCCGGAAGCGGCGCGCGGCACGGCTGAAGGGCACTTCCAGTATGATTTTGGCCCAAAAAGCACGATGACCAACGCAAACGTGGTGTCGGTGGTCACCGGCTCATCCGGGCGTGAGCTTCACCTTTCATATAAAGGAGGCACGAGCACCGTGACAGTACCCACCAATGTTCCCGTGGTAACGCCGGTTCCAGCAAGTAAAGATGATTTAATAAAAGGCAAGAAAGTTTTTCTGGTCATCACACCAACAAATAGCGGCGTTTATGACGCGCAGGTGTTATTCGTTGAGAAAGACGGTATTGTCCCAGCCTTCTAATATTTAAATTTCATTATTACTTGCATTATTAATCGCGTAAACAATGCATGAGTTTTAATGAGAATTCATGCTTTACATAAAACAGATGAATGTCATTTTATTAATACCTCTGAACATAAATTAATTTAAAAGAAAATTAATGGTTTTTCACCCTCTAAAAAATAGTACGCGTGGAGTTTAAATATGAGTGAATATGAACCAGTAGACGGTATTTATCCTTTCCCAACCTCAATGCATTCACAGAAAATCGAGGTGAATGGCGCCTCCATACATGTGCGAATGGGGGGAAGTGGCCCCGCGGTGCTTATGCTGCACGGCTTTGGCACAACGGGTGACATGTGGGGCCATTTGGCGAGCGCGTTAATTCAAGATCACACGCTTATTATCCCAGACTTACGAGGTTTGGGCCTCTCCTCGGTGACCGAATCTGGCTACGATAAAGAAACACAGGCAGGCGATATTGCCGGGGTGCTTAATGCCCTAGGCATAAATGTGGTCAGATTAATAACTCATGATATCGGCATTATGGTCGGGTACGCCTTTGCGGCGGCACATCCTGAAAGGGTGAGTGAGTGGGTAGCTATTGATGCTCCTTTGCCGGGAATAGGGCCATGGAAGGAGATCCTCCAAGACCCAAGCATGTGGCATTTTGGATTTGGTGGCCATGATATGGAGCGAATGGTTGAAGGGCGCGAACGGATTTATCTCGACCGATTCTGGAATGAACTCTCTTACGAGCCCGCCCGTTTCGACGAGGCTAAGCGTCAGCACTATGCGCAGTTATATGCTCAGCCGGGCGCGATGAGAGCCAGCTTCGCTCATTTTCTGGCATTCAGTCAGGATGCAATAAACAACGAGAAACTGAGAATGAAGGGCAAATTATCCATGCCGGTGTTGGCTTTGGGCGGTTCTGCCTCTTTCGGCCCAATGATTGGCTCAGTGATCAATTGCGTTGCGGCAAACGTTCAGGAGGAAATCATCCCTGAATGTGGCCACTGGATCACGGAAGAGCAGCCACAACTGACCACAAAGCTGATTGTCGAATTTTTGAATCGCTCTGCCTCACTATAAAATGAGCCAGACAGCGCTCAAGCCCTCAAGGTTATAGACTCTCCCCGCAGGCCAGAGCGGCTGCGGGTTTTACACCACTTTCTCACGCAGGCCAAACTCGTCATCGAGTTCGGGCCAAGCTATCAGAGGCAGGCGATTCAGGCCAGGCTTGGCAAACAGGCTGCCCTGAAAATGACAAATACCTGCTGCTTCAAGCCACATCCACTCCTCGACCTTCTCCACGCCGGTGGCGGTCAACGAAATCTCAAGCGACGAGCAGAACTTAATGATGGAAAGCACAATCGCCTGCTTCGGTCCGCTTTTATGCACGTCTTGGATAAGGCTCGGTTCAATCATCAGCTTGTCGGGCTGCATCTGAGTCAGCTGTAGCAGGCCCGCCGAGCCTGCGCCGAAGTTCTCCACCGCCAGCCGCATGCCGGAAGCTTTGAGCTTTTTCATCGCCAAGTAGAAAGGCTCTTCCGCCGTGACTGAGCCATTTTCAGTTAAGGCGATTACCACCTGCTCCGGCACCAGTCCGCTGGCGGCTATCTCCTGTAGCAGAAACTCCACCGCGTTCGGCGCGTTGGACAGGGTCATTGGCAGCAGTGAGATAGTCAGACTTTTATCACCAATGCCGAATTCACTCGCCATCGCGAACGCGTGGCGCTTGGACTCCAGATCGGCGCTGTAGATATTCTTATGTTCCGACCGCGCGTAATACCCCAGCGGCGAGCCGCCTTGCGGATCACAGAGCGTGGCGACAAACGAAACAATCTGCTTTTTCAGCGGATCGACCACCGGCTGGAAAACATAGCTGCACTCTGGGGAAGGCGATGCCTGCACCGGGTAGGACTGAGAGCTATCAACCACAAAGGACCAGCTCTCAGGCGAAGGAATATCAAGATAGTTTTCTTTTTCGCGCGCCTGCACAAAAGTGGAAAGGAACTGCAATGCGCGGTCATCGTAGGTTAAGCGATATTTCGAGGTGCCTTTATCGAGCACAGCCTGAAATACCACGTCTTCGCTGTAGGTTCTGAGGTCGAAAAGCTCCATGCCGACCTTGCCGAAGCGGCGAGCAGGGGCGTGGTCACGCATCAGCTCCACCACATTGTTATGGCGCTTATCGGCAGCAATCTTAGCGAAGATGCTGTCAACGGCGTCCTCTGGACCTTCCAGCAGTTGGAAAAAGTGGGTGTCATCATGCAACAGGATGCCGGTGACCGAGGATTGGCTGTTGGTCATGCTGGCTTTAGCGACCATGTTGTCCAAATCATTGAGCTGAGTGTTGCTGATGATTTGACTGCGGTAGACGAGGGTCAGGAGCATGTAGGGGACCTTGGATTAGCAATTCAGGGTAAGACCCTATCAGAGAATGCAGGGGGAGAGCCAAGGATTAAGTGAAATTGTATGATCCGCGATGAAGTTGATTTACCCATTAAGTGAATAATTGATGAAGCGCCATGACAACGCTTCATCAAAAGAAGGTTATTTGTTATCGACAAGTCCCAGTTCAATTAAGCTTTTCGCCGTGGCAATAATCGCCTGCTCTGGGGTGCGAGGCGCCCAGCCTAACAAGCTTCGAGCCTTGGCGTTGGTCACATTCATATCAACGCCCAGCAGTTTGACCATCCCCAGCATGACCGGGTTTTTCTCGGCAGCGGCCCGCACCCTGTCATCACTCAATGCCAGAGTCGATACCTTGCGAGACTCCTCGCCCAAGTTATCGCGCAACGTCTGCGCCACCTGCAATAGAGTCAGACTGTTACCCGAGCTGGCAAGAAATCTTTCGCCATTGGCCGCCGGATGGGTCATCGCCAACAAGTGCAAATCAGCCACATCCCGCACATCGACAAAGCAGGAGTTGATGTTTGGGCAGCCCGGCTCGCCTTCCAGCATATTCTTTATTATGCGAGTGGAGTGGGAGTAGTCGCCACCCAGCACCGGGCCTAGCACAGCAACCGGGTTAACAGAGGCAAGCTCAAGTTCGCCCTGAACGCTGGCGATAAAGTCCCACGCGGCGCGCTCCGACAAGGTTTTTGATTTCTGGTAAGGCCAGACATCGCCACTGATGTCGCTCCAGTCGTTTTCGTCGAAAGGGCGGCGGTAATCAGCTGGATGGCCGACCCCGATGGCACCAAACGCCGAGGTTAGGACCACGCGTTTAACCCCCGCATTATGCGCCGCGCGCAGAACCCGCAGGTTGCCCTCAATCGCCGGCTTGACCCAATCGTCTTCCGTCACTTGGCCACCAGAGGGGGTAGGCGACGCGCCGTGCATGACATAAGTACAGCCTGCCGCCGCCTCGTCCCAGCCCGCGTCCGACATCAAATCAGCGACCACAAAGGTCAGATTATCCTGCGCGTCAACGCCGCCCTGATGAAGATGCTGCCGAACTTCAGCCTCTCGCTCGAGAGAACGCACGGTGGTCCGAACCTGACAGCCGCTGTTCAACAAAGCAATAATGCAGTGCTGCGCGATAAAACCTGTACCGCCCGTCACCAATACTTTTTCTTTACTCATCACGTTGACCTCTTGATGTTGTGTCGCATTAATCCTGTTGCTAAACAGCTTAGAGGAGGATGGGCGTACTTAAAATCCTTGATAGTCCGCATTAGTTGCTGGATAGTACGGAAATGAACAATGATCCGTTTTCTGACATCATCAAACTCACGCAAGCCCAGTCTTTGGTTACTGGCGGTTTTACCGCGGGTGGTCAGTGGGCGCTGCGCTTTCCTGCCCCGGACAAAATCAAATTTTTCGCCATCGTTAAAGGCAGTTGTTGGGTGATGTTGGAAGGGGAGCCAGCCCCCGTGTGGTTTTCTACGGGGGATGTGGGGCTACTGAGCGCCAAGCGATCTTTTATCCTCGCCAGCCATCCCGATGTTGAGCCTGTTGACGCCATGAGCGTGTTTTCTGGTGCAGGTAAAGTCGATGTTGCCGTGGGGGAAGGGGATGATTTTGAGCATATTGGGGGCCATATACTGCTCAATCCCACCAGCGGCAAACTGCTAATGCATGTTCTTCCGCCGTGGATCCACATACCGGCAGCCTCAGACCAAGCCGCCTCTTTTCGCTGGCTACTCGACCAACTGGTACTGGAGCGCCGTAACGCCCGGGCTGGCTCACAGCTGGCCTCCGCGCACTTAGCGCAGTTACTGTTTATTCATATCCTGAGAGAATATGTGCAAACCAGCGATGTTCTATCTTCTGGGTGGTTGCGGATACTTGCAGATAAACGTCTGGTTCCGGCATTACAGCTGATACACGGCGATCCGGCCCGTAAATGGCATCTGGAAGAGCTGGCGAAATCCTGCGCCATGTCACGCACCACCTTTGCGCAAAATTTCAGGGTAATTGCGGGCATGACCCCAATTGCCTATTTGACGCAGTGGCGCGTGCGACTTGCTGAACGCGCATTGTCCGAAGGAGAAGAGCAGATTGCCGTGGTGGCTCACTCACTGGGTTATGCTTCGGTGAGTGCTTTCAATACCATTTTTAAACGAGAGACCGGGCTATCCCCTAAAGCTTGGAGACTGGCTGTGCGCGCTTCGCACTCCGCATAACTATGCCGGAGACATATTTACAGGGGAACTACATCCGCATACCCTATTTGCTCCGCAATATAATTAAATATGGGTTTGTTATTAGGGGATGACCTAAGTCATATAGAAAGTCATCAAACACGTAGGATAAGGCGAGTGCCAATTTCTCACTCACCCTTATTTTTAAAAATTTATCAAAAAATGCCCCTGACTACATTTCATCTAAAAAATGATGATTTTATTATAAATAATTTATACTAAATGTTGCATTTCCATCCATATGCACTTGTTCGTTTATTCCCAATGCTGTTCGGCTAGACAATGCGGCTGATATTTTAACCGGCACGACTGCTGTAGTTACTGCTATAAATTCTTTTTTGTCATTTTCCTTGCTTGTAAAAGCAAACTGTTGATTATTATCGCCATTAACGAACGCTGCTAAAGGGTAACCCCATGGACTTCCACTGTTGCTAAACATTATACGTACTGACTTTCCGTTAGCGACCGTTCGGGTATAATCGTAGGCCATTGCGAAAGCACCGATCGGGTGTCCGCTCGAATTCTTTCCTAGTCCATATTGTTGAACGTTAAAAGTTCTCTGATCATCACCATTGATACCAGCTCCTTTAATAATTGCGTTCGATTCTGTAGTATTACGGTTATCCATCGCCGAGAAAGTAAAAGTGGTGGCCGTAGCGCATGTGAAATTTAAATTTATATATTTATGCTCCAGCTGGTTATCCCTTTCATTAAGATCATCAGTGCTTATATTTCCGTAATCCACCACACCGCCATTTTCCAGCGTGAGCATACAGGCACCCGTTTTCACCGTTCCTTTTATCGACAAGTTCGTACTAGGACCTGGAGCAGCCATGGTATTTAAGCTCGCTACTATCAGGCAAAATAGTGTTGAGACTTTCAATGTATTTTTCATTGCCTTGCTGGTCATTTCAATCGTATCCCTTGATTAAGTTATTTATTAATTCGGCCCATTATTTGGACCGAATCATTTAGCTTATCAACGTCTCTCTCTGTTACAGATATTCGAAGTTGATGGTGGTGTTACCGTCTAGGTTCGCCGTTTCGGTGATACCGCCTAGTGCAGAACTCAGCGCCGGTGTCGCTTTCAGGCTAAAGGTGAATACCGTCGCATCTTTTGGTGTCGTACTTCCGGTTGCTGCAAAAGTCAGGTACTGTTGCGACGTATTGTTATTGGCGAAGGTGTCCAGCGTCATTTTGCTCCAGGTCGTTTTGTCGGAGCTCATCAGCAGGTCGCCGGCGGTGCCGTCACCCTGAATAGCGGTAACACTCAGACCATAGGAACCGATTTTGATGTCGCCCGCTTTGCCCAGGCCGAAGGCTGTAGCTGCCGCGGTCGGCTCATTAGTATGAGTAGGCACGGAGTCTGCACGGTTGTCTACAAAGCTCATAGCTACTTTGGTCGCTGTGGTACAGGTCACGGTAGCGGTGATAGATTTACCCGCCAGTGCAAAGGTACCGGTGGCCGGCAACTGGTCAACAGAAGTTTCGCCGAAGTCGATGATACCGCTGTTGGTCAGCACAGGTGAACAGGCACCCGGCGTGATGGTACCAGTAATGCGCAGGGTGGCCTGAGGAACTGCCATCGCAGAAGTGGTGGCCGCCAACAGGCAAGCCAGAGAGGTCATTTTCAGTACTGATTTGATATTGCTTTCCATAGTGGTAAATCTCCATTAGTTACACGTTTAAAAAATATATTTTCGTTAAGCAGACGACTTGAGAACGGATCCTCCCATCCTGACGCAGCGGTCTGCTTTCTTGTTCTTAGAAAAGCCCTCTGCGTCGGTCGTTATTGCTGCTAATCTCGTCATCGCATAATAATTAGGGGGCAATACAGCACGGCTAATAATTAAGACGAATTTAATTTATGTTCAACTTATAACAATAAAAAACTTTTAATAATACTTCAGAGCAATCAACTGGCATGACATCAAACACAATGACCAAGAATTATTTAACGCTTACTCACAAAACAACCACTTCTTTTATACTAATTACCCAACGTCGGAAGTTATGTTATTTTTTCGACCACTTGACGTGAACAAGTATCTTATAAAACCACCTGCACGGCAATCCGGTATAATTAACAGAACATATGAAGAAATAATAAATAAAGGGTCATTATCTCTGCGATTTATTGTGTCCATTACTCAAAGGCTTGAAGAGCATGCTCGAGTTGCAGGGGCACGCCGTGACCTGCCCGGCGCTGACAGGATCTCAGGTCAGCCGCTTTAAGCTGCCCAGTCGCAAGTATGACTAAGCCCGTAATAAAAAAGCCACCCGGCTAGCCCAAAAGCAGATGCTTGGTATGCAAGATGAGGGAACAAGTGCCAGCGACTGGAGGAGGCGAGGGCGGTAGGCATCAGCAAGTTCGCCAAAGAGGCGATTTCCGAGGACGCATCCGTCAGCAATAGGGTCTGACGTTGCGTAGGCAGTACGCCGCAGGGGTAACTGATTGCTTCAAGACCATAAATAATATTGCAGATAGAAAGGTAGAGGCCAATGACCTGTAGGGAGGGCGGGACACTTATAATAGAAATCGGCAATATTTGACTGAGAAGATCACCCAGCATTCCCATTATCGGAATTTAGCCCTGCATATATTCACCACGCATGAACTTTCTCAGCACTGGCGATGAAAATAACCCACTATCTTGCCTGATATTTATTCGCCATCACCTTCTCCCAATAGCGGAAGGAACTTATCAATCTATTGATTTATAAGAATATTACTCATGCCAAAAGGCATTGGCACGCCTTAGTAGTCCATTTCCTACATCCCATGGTGACTTTTCTTATTCTGCGATTCCTCTTAATAAAGTCTAATACACCCAGTAAAAATTCTTTTCTATAAGAATATTTTTACTCAATACGGATGTTGTATTTCCTCATTCATTTGGAACTGGTTAAAAGGAATGCCTTCTCTAAATACCAGCATATATTCCTTTTAATAAAATCCTACTTCTCATGAGTACATATTATGAAGGTTTCATCTGCGCACTTTATTAAGCGTCGCACGGCCGTCGTCGGCTGGCTGACGATTTTCACTCAGGCGGCCTTGCCTCTGAGTTTTGCCTATGCTCCCCTGGTTCAGGCGGCACAAGACCCTGCTGCTAAATGGTATCAGTCTGGTAATAACGACCTGAATGCCCAATCAATTTTTGAAAACCATTCTGACACCTTGGCCTCTTCCGGCTCGGCCCTGTCTGAAGGCAATGCCGCAGGCATGGCGCGCTCGGCTGCTACCGGCGCGGTGAATAATTCCATTGAGGAGTGGCTGGGCCAGTTCGGCACCGCCCGCGTCCAGCTCAATCTAGACGACAAGTTTAAAACCGAGGGCAGCGAAGCTGACCTGCTGGTGCCTCTGTATGAAAACAAAGACAATATTTTCTTCACCCAGCTTGGTTTCCGCCACAAGGACGAGCGCAACACAGGCAACCTCGGCCTTGGCGTGCGCCACTTCACCGGCGACTGGATGCTCGGTGCTAACACCTTCTTTGATAACGACTTTACCGGTGAGAACCGCCGTATGGGCGTCGGCGTCGAGGCATGGCGCGACTACCTAAAACTGTCTGCTAACAGCTATATTCGCCTCAGCGACTGGCATCAGTCTCGCGATTTTGAAGACTACGACGAGCGCCCGGCTAACGGTTACGACCTGCGCGCCGAAGGCTGGCTGCCAAGCTTCCCGCAGCTCGGTGCCAAAGTGATGTATGAGAAGTACCAAGGTGACGAAGTGGCTCTGTTCGGCAAAGATAATCGCCAGAAAGACCCGTGGGCCTTTACCGGCGGCGTCAACTACACGCCAATTCCTCTGCTGACCCTCGCCGCGCAGCACCGCGCCGGTAAAGACGGCCAGAGCGATTCCCAGCTTTCCCTGCAGATGAACTATCGTCTCGGCGAGTCGTGGAGCAAGCAGGTTGACCCGAATCTGGTCGGCGCGTCGCGCACTCTTAACGGCACCCGTTACGATTTGGTCGAGCGTAACAACAGCATCGTGCTCGACTACCGCAAGCAGGAAACTGTCAAGCTGGTCGTGCCAGAGAAGACCTCGGGCAAGAGCCGCAGCACGGTGCCGGTCAGCTTCACCGTTGAAACCAAAAACCCGCTGCAGCGCATCGACTGGGATGCCTCGTCGCTGGTCGCCGCAGGCGGCTCGTTGACGCAGGTTGGCAGTAACCAACTGAGTATCACTATGCCGCCCTATCAGGCAGCGGGCAGCAACGTCTATCGCTTCGCAGGCGTGGCCTATGACGCCAAAGGCAACAGCGGCAGCGCCACCGGCGAGCTGCATGTGGAAGTGGGCGAGGTTAGCGCCGGAGCCACCACGGTGAGCGCCAACCCAACCACGATTACAGCCAATGGTACCAACACCTCGACGCTGAGCATCGGCCTGTTCGATGCCGAAGGCAATCCCGTGCCGGGCATGGGCAAATCTTTAACCTCTTCCATCAAAGAGACGTTGGCGGCTAAGCAGGCCTCTACGGCTCCGGTGCAGTCGGCGGTCGTCGGCTCGATTGAGGAGACTTCTCCGGGCGTTTATCAGGCAGTCGTGACAGCAGGTACCCGCGCAGGCACTGCGGTGGTCTCCTCGCAGTTCAACGACATCGCCTTACCGGACATCACTATCACCCAGTCTGCCGATGCGGCCACCGGCCATATCGACAGCGGCGCTATTTTAGTGGCGACCGACAACAGCGCGGCAAACGACAGTTCAATGAATGAAGTCAATGCGGTGATCACCGACTCAGGGAGCAACCCGCTGCCTAACGCGCCGGTAACCTTCTCACTGACAGGCTCTGCTACCGTGGCACCGGGCTCATCCCTTAATGCCATGACCGATGAAAAAGGCCGAGTGGGTATCCGCTTCATCAACAAAGTGGCCGAGAAAGTCACCGTCACCGCCACGCTGGAAAACGGCAATTCAGGCAGCATTGATACCCACTTTATCGCCGACAGCAGCTCCGCCAGCATGAGCAACGGCGACGTGGGCGTCGATAAAAGTGAAGTTGTCGCCAACAACGTTGACTTCGCCACCTTCAAAGCCGTGGTGAAAGATGCCAACGGCAACCCAGTGCCGAAATTCACCGTTAACTGGAGCAACGACAAGGGCAGTTTGTCTGCAAATAGTAGCGATACCAATGAAAACGGCGAAGCAACAGTCACGCTGAAACACACCGTGGCGGAAGCCGCGCAGGTGGTTGCGACAGCAGGATCCTCGGGCAACATTAATGCCCCGGTGGTGAACTTTAAAGGTGACAGCGGCAATCTGTCTGCGGCGAACTCCGCACTGGCAGCCACTCCGGATACTATCGTCGCCAACGGTACCGAAACCTCAACCATCCAACTGGCGCTGAAAGACGGCAACCACAACGCCGTAACGGGTCAGGCAGTGACCTTTAGCAGCAACCTTGGCGGCAATTTTGGCACCGTGACCGACAACGGCGACGGCACCTACAGCGCGCCATTTACCAGCACCACGGCGGGCGCGGCAAGCATCACTGCGAATGTAGGCGGCAGCAACTTTGGCGTGACGGCGGCTACCGTGACGGTGAAAGCGGACAGTGACAATCTGTCGACGGATAAGTCAGCGTTGACGGTCAGCGATCCGCGCATCGTAGCCAACGGCGTCGCGACGTCCACTATTACTTTGAGCCTGAAAGACGCGCACAACAACGCCGTCAGCGGCCTGAACGTGGACTTTGGCAGCGACCTCGCGAACAGCAGCATTGGCAGCGTGACGGACAACGGCGATGGCACCTATAGCGCACCGCTGACCGGCACCACGGCAGGCACTGCAACTATCACGACCACCGTGGGCGGCAGCAACTTCGGCGTCACTGCGGCCTCAGTCGTCCTGACGGCGGACAGCAATAACCTGTCCCCGGCGGACTCGTCATTAGCAGCAACCCCTGACACCATTGTGGCGGATGGCACCACGCCTTCCACCATTCAACTGACGCTGAAGGATGTGAACAAAAACCCAGTGGGGGGGCTGACCGTGGCATTCAACAGCAGTCTCGGCGGCAACTTTGGTACCGTGACCGATCACGGCGACGGCACCTACAGCGCACTCTTTACCGGCACCACGGCGGGTACAGCCAACATCTCGGCCACGGTAAATGGCAGTTCCTTTGGCGTGGCACCGACCCCGGTAACACTGAAGGCGGACAGTAATAACCTGTCTGCAGCGGACTCGGCATTAGCAGCAACCCCTGACACCATTGTGGCGGATGGCACCACGGCTTCCACCATTCAACTGACGCTAAAGGATGTGAACAATAACCCAGTGGAGGGTCAGACTGTGACATTCAACAGCAGCCTCGGGGACAACTTTGGTACCGTGACCGACCACGGCGACGGCACCTACAGCGCGCCGCTGACCGGCACAACTGCGGGCTCGGCCAGCATCACTGCCAACGTTGGCGGCACGCCGTTTGCTGTCATCGCGACCTCGGTCGCTCTGACGGCGGACAAAAATAATCTGTCTCCTGACAAATCAGAGTTGACGGGCAGCCCGGCTAGCATTGTGGCGGACGGTACCACGGCTTCCACCATCCAACTGACGCTGAAGGACGCAAACAATAACCCGGTAAATGGCCTGAATGTCACCTTCAATAGCACTCTGGCTGACAGCAACTTTGGTAGCGTGACCGACCATGGCGACGGTACTTACAGCGCGCCGCTGACCGGCACCACGGCGGGGGCTGCCAGCATCACGGCCAACGTTGGCGGCGCACCCTTTACTGTCACCGCGACCTCGGTCACTCTGACGGCGGACAAAAATAACTTGTCTCCGGCGAAATCTGATTTGGCGGCCAGCCCGCTCAGTATTGTGGCGGACGGCACCACGGCTTCCACCATTCAATTGACGCTGAAGGATGGGCACAACAACCCGGTAAATGGCCTGACTGTGACCTTCGACAGCAGCCTGGCTAACAGCAGTGTAGGAAGTGTGACCGACCACGGTGACGGCACCTACAGCGCGCCTCTGACCGGCACCACGGCGGGGTCAGCCATCATCACGGCCAACGTTGGCGGCACGCCGTTCGGCGTTAGCGCAAAAACTGTCACCCTGATAGCGGACAAAAATAACCTGTCTACGGCTAAGTCAGAATTGGTCGCTGCACCACTCAGCATCGTGGCGAACGGCACGGAAAGCTCGACTATCCAACTGAGTCTAAAAGATGCCAACAACAACCCGGTAAATGGTCTGGTTGTCACCTTCGACAGCAGTCTGGCTAACAGTGGCGCAGGCTCCGTAACCGACCACGGCGACGGTACCTACAGTGCGCCGCTGACCGGTACGACGTCAGGCTCGGCGAGTATCACCACCAAGATTGGCGGCACGCCGTTCACGGTCGCTCCGGCGTCAGTGACTCTCACTGGCGATATCACCACCGCGAAAGTCACCACCTTAGCTTCAAACGTGGTCAATCTGATTGGTAACGGCAGCGGCGCGGCGATTTATACCGCCACGGTAAGGGATGCGCATAACAACCTGGTTGAAGGCGCTGACGTGAGCTGGGGGACAACGTCCGGAAGCATGAGCGATGCCACTTCCACTACCAACAGCAGTGGTGAGGCAGTGAGTACGCTGTCCGGCATCACGCGCACTGCATCGACGAACACATCGGCAACGGTTACCGCAACGGCCATCGCTGGCAATAAAACAGCGAATATTACTGTTCGAACGGTAGTGCAGGTGGGCACTCGCTTTTACTGGTCAATGACTAATCTGAACGACACTAACGAAGCCGGAGCACAGGCGAAATGTGCTCTTTACGGCGGTGGGCGTGTGTTAGAAGAAACTGACCTTGCCGACTTTAAAAATGGTGGCGGCAACTACAATACCAAATCGACGAGTGACGGCGAATATTTAGACAAGTGGTACCGTTATGCTGGTCAGTGGACAACCAGAACCGTCGATCTTTACGGTAATGTGGGACGCACTGAAGACTGGGAAGGCGAAAGCTACACCTGTATAAAATAGTTTTGGGTAAAATCAGCTAACAATTAATAAAACCAAGGGGTTCTGTGCAAACAGAACCTTTTTTTCAATGTGTAAACAGCTCAATGTTATTACAAAGATATGATTGAGCATTCAGGCGACTTGAAATGTTTCAATGATGCAAGTAAGAGTACCGCATTTGCTTCATCCGCTTTATTCCTGCGTCGCAATGGGATCCTGCTTCGATTTTCTCCTAGCCATGAAGAGCTGACTGTTGCAGCCGCGCAGGGGAACATAGATGTTTGGAATATTGCTAAAGCATTGAAGCAGTCAACCTAGTTTGCAAGCGCAGCAAGGATTGCGGCTTCCATTTTCTCAGGGGTGGTGGTCGGTGCAAAACGCTTTAGCGGTTTACCGTCGCGTCCGATCAAAAACTTCGTGAAGTTCCATTTGATCCTTCCACCCAGCACGCCGGGTAATTCTTTTTTCAGATAACGAAATACCGGATGCGCTGCGCTTCCGTTGACCTCGACTTTCTCGAATATAGGGAAGGTCACTCCATAGTTAATCTGGCAAGTCTGAGTTATTTCGTCTGCGCCGCCGGGCTCCTGTTTACCGAACTGATTGCAGGGAAACCCCAGCACCATCAAACCTTGGGCGGCATATTTCTTGTAGAGAGTTTCAAGACCACGGTACTGTGGCGTAAAACCGCAATGGCTGGCGGTATTCACCACCAGAACCACCTTACCCGCGTAGTCGGCCATAGAGATAAGCTCGCCCCTCAAAGTTGTGGCGGTAAGTTGATGAAATCGGGCCATTTGGGGATCCTTAAGGCAGAACCATCGCACGAGTGGAGTGGCTACTTTAGCTGATCTGCGTAAAGAGAGGCAATTGTTCGACAAGAGGGAGCTATCAGAAGATTGAAGGGTTATGAGGACCGTGAAGTTATGACTGCGCACAGCCTATTTAACATAATCAATGTTATGCGCACCTAAATAATATTCTTATAAATCCATAATTAACTCGCCATAACTATAGTTTAGCAAGCAGCTCATCTTTTAAAGAAAAAGCCACAGATAACTGTAGCTTTCTCTTTTTCATTTAATGAAGATTTTTATACAGGATTAATTTCAATCAACCCGGCTTGGAAATCATCTACTAAGAAAAATGGCAAAGTAAGTCTCCACTGGCCGTCCCGCACTACACTATAGTAGGTATAAGGTTTTCCGTTTATCACGAGATTAATGGCCTGCATACTCTTATCAATCAACGATGAGGGGCCGACGACATATTGATACCCCGCATTACTTCCAACATGGAACTCTTTCGTTTTCCAGCGAATGGGAGGATGGTTTGGCCAAGGCTGTGCCTGATGGAAATCAAACAGTTCATCATGATTAAGAATGCTTTGACGTATTGTTGACCAAAGTACTGCCTTCAAAAAGTATTGGTCTGTAAAACGCTCCCGTCCTTTATATTGCACAACAAAGCTTCGTATTTTTTGTTCAATATTTGACAGCACGCCATTTACCCCACCCCACATTCCCGCTAGCAGCAGTTCAGTATGAGTAAAGTAATCCCGCATATGATGGAAGTAATATGGGGATTTTAACCAGGCTTCAACAGCAGCCTGCTCACGCTCAGCAATTAATGAATCCGCATCTCGTACCATGAAACGCTCGACAGAGAGATCATCCATAACCAAGAACCGCCAAAGCGTTGGGGGTATCTCTTTTTCAGAGGTCATATCAACAAGCTGCGCGTTAACCTGTTGTAGGCGTAACCAAATATGCTGGGGCACGGTGTCGTCCAAATAGATACGACAGACCCAAGACGGATAGAGTTCTTTTGCGGTCTCAACATTCTTAATCAATGTCTCGCAATAGCGTGGGTCTGCCCCATAAAGGCTAAAAGCAATAATGTTCTTAAAAGGTAGCTCAGTGTTTAAAGGCTTGATAGGAGTAAGCGGTAACCATTGGGCCGGTACAGACTTGAAATGATCGTCAGCTAAGCGAAGAGACTCATGACCATATCGCTGCAATTCCGAAGGCTTGTTAAGCCAGCCACAGACTTCGGCTAACCCATCAAGCCAACTTTCCGCCGCTTGAGCTCGATTGGGCGAATTATAGATCCGCTTATAAATTTTGTAAGATTTTTGGTAGTTACCCTCACGCATTAGGCTAAGTCCATAATCACTCAGCACCGACATATTGTTGGGCATCATTTTAAGAACTTCTTCACAGCTTAAACGCGCCAGTGAAAAATCACGCTGAGACATAGCATGATTGAACTGGTTTGAAAGTTTGCGCAGCTTGTCTTGCATCGATGCAGTAGGTTTCGCTGATTGGGTGATATGTCTGGTGTAAGTCGAACGCATAGATTGCTCAAATCAAAGAATTTGCTCAATTATGAATCAGTGAATGTCTTAGCCACTATGCGACGCGTCTCGGAATGACGTCAAGAAAGGGGGGGGATTGGTCGAATCGTTGGTCTAGCCAACGATTCGTTATAGAGATGCTTAGAGGAGCCTGCTTTTCCATTGGATAGCGCATTAAAGGTCGACCATCGAATCTATATCTTTGCCGGGTGCCAGCCAGAAGCCATGCAGAACATGATGGCGTATGTCCTGCAAAACCGCACCGCTCACTTATCTGGACAGCCGGTTGCCCCCCGCTCCCGTTAATACGATTATTTCTTGTCCTAATTTGCACAGAATTATTAGCCTGACAAAAAGGCCGCTACTCCGCACCTTCGAAGCGGAATACAGCGGCCTTGTTCAGACACAATAATAATTAGTGGCGTTTCACATTGCGGTCGAGGAACTCAAGAATATCCTTGCCGATCTCATCCAAATGGGTCTCAAGCGCGAAGTGGCCGGTGTCGAACAGGCGTACATCGGCATGTTTTAAATCACGCTTGAAAGCTTCTGCTCCCGCTGGGATGAAAATTGGATCGTTTTTGCCCCACACCGCCAGCAATGGTGGCTGCTTATCACGGAAATATTGCTGAAGCTGCGGGTACATATCGACATTGGTTTTGTAATCGCGGAACAGGTCGAGCTGAATCTCTGCGTTAGCAGGGTCAGAGACGTGAGCGATATCCATCATGTAAGTCTCAGGCGCTATCAGACTAGGATCCGGTGTGCCATGCACGTATTGCTCCTTGATTGCGCCGCCCTGCAAGGTGGCTCGAAGCGCATTACGGTTGGCCTCAGAAGGATTTTCCCAATATTTCTGCACCGGGGCCCAGCCCTGACTCAAGCCTTCAACATACGCGTTACCATTTTGGGAAACGATCGCCGTAATGCGTTCCGGGTGTTTGACCGCCAAACGCCAACCCACCGGCGCGCCGTAGTCGAAAACCTCCAGCGCATAGGTTTTTAAGCCCAGCGTCTGGGTAAACTGATCGATAGTGTTAGAGATATTCTCGAAGGTGTAAGCGTACTGGCCGCGCGGCGGGCTCTCCGTCAAGCCAAAGCCCGGCAGGTCAGGTGCTATCACGTGGTAACGTTTTGCCAGCATCGGGATAAGATTTCGATACATGAAAGAGGAGGATGGGAAGCCGTGCAGTAAAATAATGCTCGGGTTCGCCGGGTCACCCGCCTCACGATAAAACACATTAACCTCTTGCACTTTCGCGTAGCGATAGTGAACCTGATCCGACGATTCCACCTTTGCGCTGATGGTTTTCTCGGTAGCCGCGTTCGCGCTCATCATCCCTACCCCGTAATTCACCAGCGCCACGGTGCACATCGCCATAAACAACTTATTGAATTTCATAGCTTCTACCTGCTCATAAAATGATTAATGAAAGCCTGAAGAGATAACTCAACACTCTCCCAGCCCCTTGGTAGAGCCAGTATGCATATTCACGATAACCTTGATAATCCGGTGAAATTGCGAATCACCTTCAATAAAAATGGGAAGATAAGTTGCTGGGAGGTATTTGCTGGTTTATAAATCATTGAATTAACGGCTGTAGGGCTAATTTTGATTATAAGGCTGGGGAAATGGACCGTATTGAAGCTATGACCATGCTGTTAACCACCGTTGAAACCGGGAGCTTTTCGGCGGCCGGACGCGCGCTACGCATCCCCGTGCAGACGATAAGTCGCAACGTGGCCGACCTTGAACGCTACATTGGGACTCAGCTTTTAACCCGCACCACGCGAAAAATAAGCCTGACGGATGCCGGTGCCGCCTACGTGGCAGCCGCGAAAGTGATTCTGGAGCAGATTGCCGACGCCGAGCGCATCGCCGCAGGCGAGTTTGTCGAACCCCGCGGGGACTTGGTGTTATCCGCCCCCGAGCTTTTTGGGCGGCTTTATGTGCTGCCGGTTATCACTGAGTTCCTGAAAAACTATCCAGAAATCAATATCAAACTGGTGTTAAGCGACCGCAATCTCGACTTGCTCGACGAACAAATCGATATGGTTGTGCGCATCGGACATCTGCCGGACAGCGGCATGATAGCCACCCGCGTCGGCTCAGTGCGCGGCGTGATATGCGCCAGCCCTGAATTTTTGCAGGCTCACGGCGCACCGCGAACGCCACAGGATCTGACCAAAATGCCCTGCATCTCCACCTACGGCACCCATTTGACCTCTGGCTGGCGCTTCGTCGACCCGGACAAAGGCTCCCCGATTGAACTGGCCGTTGCCCTTCGGCTCCAAACTTCTGCGGGCGCACTGAGGGATGCGGCGGTTGACGACGTTGGCATTGCCCGATTGCTGCACTATCAGGCTTACGATGCCCTTCAGTCGGGGAAATTATCTCTGGTACTCGAAGAGTACGAGCTACCGCCCTTCCCCATCCATCTGTTGCACGCAGCACATAGCCATATGCCGCTGAAAATGCGCCGATTTTTAGATTTTGCCGGACCACGCCTGCGCGAGTCATTGGCTCATTTCTCTCGCAAAAGCTGAAGATCCCAGCCACTAACCTGCTTGCTGCTTGCGAGAGCCCCCTAGGTTCACTGACAAAATTTATGCTTGACGGCAAGTTTTGTCGTGAACAATAATCCAATTGTACCGAACGTTCGGTATAGATGTGATTCAGGTGAGTGCGATATCGCGGGACAGGGTGAGTGGTTGTTTCTTTGGGCAAAACCTAGCAATGATCGGGAATAGGATGCCAAAATGAAACATTCGGTTTAACTAAGGGTTTTCGACGACAAATGGCTAAATTACGGAAGGTTGAAGACGATGTGCTGATTGAGCGTCTTAGCAAGAAATTCAAAGACGTAGGCTTTGAAGGTGCTTCGATGGCCATGCTTTCAGACGCGGCCGGACTCACCAAGTCCAGCCTCTATCATCGCTTCCCTGATGGAAAGGAACAGATTGCAGAAGAAGTACTGAAGCATACCCGGCGCTATCTGGATGCCGAGGTATTCCCCGTGCTTGACGGCAATCTGCCACCAGCGCAAAAAATGGACTTTTTTGCCTCTGCCATGAGCCAGATTTACCTGCACGGCGCGGAATCTTGTTTGTTGAACATGCTTTCGCCGCCACGAGGCCAAATTAACTCATGCGGGGATGCCATTGCGGCAACGTTTCGTCAATTATTAGCCAGTCTTACCAACGTCGCGAGACAGTCGGGTGCCACGGCTGACGCAGCCCAGGTTCGCGCGGAGCAAGTGTTAATTGAGCTGCAAGGCGCGCTGGTTGTGTCTCGTGGCATGGCTGATTTGGCTATTTTCAAACGAATGCTTACCAGACTGCCGAATATAATACTCCACAACCGTGACCCAATATAAAAGCAATAGTGGGTGAAATATCCCACATTGTTATTCCATGATATAAACAATCACCTGAACCCCTGCCGATTTATTTAATCTAAATTCAGGAGTTCCTGATGAAACGTATTTTAATGATTCTGGCCAATGGCGTAGAGCCAATGGAAGTCGCGGCGTTTACTGATATTATGGGCTGGGCCGAATTAATCGGCAATGAGCCGGTAAAACTCATCCACGCCGGACTGAGGCCAAATATTGTCACTACTTTTGGTTTAAAACTGAGTATTGATAATTTACTTAGCGATCTGGATCTCAATGACTACGATGCGCTGGCGCTGCCCGGCGGATTTGGGCCAGCGGGTTTCTATGAAGAGTCTCTCAGCGAGCCTTATCTGTCCGCTATCAAACACTTCGCCGATGCTGGTAAACCTATTGCCAGCGTCTGTGTCTCATCAATATCGTTGGGCATGGCGGGCGTGCTGGTTGGCAAAAATGCCACGGTTTATCATAAAGTTGGCGGCATGCGAAAGCAGCAACTTGTCGATACCGGCGCGCAGTTTGTGGATCGCCCCGTGGTAGTCGATGGCAACTTCGCGACGTCCAGCGGTCCGGGTACTGCGGTGGAAGTGGCATTTTGGCTGCTTGAACGCCTCACCACTACCGAAAATAGTTTGGATGTGCGTAAAAGAATGCGTTTCGATCTGCCCAGCAAAGCCTGGCTGGAAACGCCACAGGTAGAATAACCCCTCTCCCACCACTAATATATTTCACTATATTTACAAGCTAAAACACGGGCGCTGCGATGAATCTTTATTATTCTCAGCCGATGTGTTTTTTTGTTTTTAAACCCACCACCACTTATTTACGCCATCAATTGATTGTTCAGTAATCCGAACAGTCAATTCGAGTTATCACGGTTTATCCCAAATTATAGTTTCGATAATATTTTTTCAGCCCCGGTGAACTGCCCCGGAAATAGAATTTAAATATCGAAACAGGATAGAACTCTCCATGAAAGATACGACGCGCGATAACCAGCCAAAAGGCTACGAACCCGCCAAGGTATGGCGCCCAAAAACCGATCACGGCGGCCAGTTTGCCACCATCAATCGCCCCGAATCCGGTGCCAGATTCCAGCAGGAACTGCCGGTCGGCAAGCATCCGTTGCAGCTCTACTCTCAGGGCACGCCAAACGGCCAGAAGATAACCATCATGCTCGAAGAGCTTCTGGAAGCAGGCTATTCAGACGCTGAATACGACGCATGGCTGATCGATATCTTCAAAGGCGATCAATTCGGCAGCGGCTTCGTGGACATCAATCCCAACTCCAAAATCCCTGCTTTGGTTGACCACTCGACCAATCCGCCAACCCGGGTATTCGAGAGTGGCTCCATTCTGGTCTACCTCGCGGAACGTTTCGGGGCCTTCCTGCCGACCACGCCGCTGGCACGGGCCGAAACCTTTAATTGGCTGATGTGGCAGATGGGGTCTGCGCCGTTTGTCGGCGGCGGCTTGGGGCACTTCTACGCCTATGCTCCGATCAAAATTGAATACGCCATTGACCGTTACGCCATGGAAACCAAACGCCAGCTGCACGTGCTGGATACCCATCTGGCGACACATGAGTACCTCGCTGGCGACCAATACACCATCGCCGACATGGCTGTCTGGCCTTGGTATCCGGGCAGCCTGTATGGCGTGTATGGCACCCATGAGTTCCTTGAGGTCGAGCAATACACTCATTTGCTGCGTTGGTACAAAGCCATTGCTCAGCGCCCGGCGGTGACGCGCGGCCGCATCGTAAACCGCACTTCCGGCGCGCCGGGTGAGTTTCTGCGTGAGCGTCATGATGACGCTGATTTTAAAATGTTGTTTAAATAGAAAGAGGTTGTAATGAAATTATATTTTTCGCCGGGCTCCTGCGGTTTAGGTCCACAGATTGCGTTGCGTGAGGCTGGCCAGACTTTCGAGCTGATCAAAGTCGATTTCAGCACCAAGCAGACGGTTGAGGGCAATTACTATCACGTCACGCCTAAAGGCTTCGTCCCGGCGTTAAAACTGGAAAATGGCGACGTGATCACTGAAGTTGCCATCATATTACAGTGGATTGCTGATAATCACCCGCAGAGCAAGCTGCTGCCGGAATTTGGCAGCAGAGAGCGCTACACCGTGCTGGAATGGCTGAACTACATTGCCAGCGATTTGCATAAAGGCATGGCAGTGATGTTCTCGCCATTAATTGATGCTAAATCGAAAGCTAACTTCGCCGACATTAACTTAGGCGAAAGATGGCGTTACATCGATGAGCATCTGGCTCACAACACTTACCTGTTAGGTGAGCAGTTCTCCGTGGCCGATACCTATCTCTACAATGTGCTGTGCTGGCCGCCGCGCGTGGGAATTGACATTTCGGGCTACAAATCGATTCAGAAGTTTATGATCAATATGGAAAAACGCCCAAGCGTTCGGGCGGCGCTGGAAGCAGAGGGGCTGCTGGTTAAATAACTCAGCAGACGGCAGCTCAAGAGTCAGAATAGATGACTTGCGAGCTGCCGAACTCGGTTCAAGACAGCGTCGGATGGCGCGAGAACAGCTCTGTTGCCCAATCAACAAACACCCGCACTTTAGCCGAAAGATGGCGGTTTTGCGGATACACCACGTGAATGGGCAGCGGCTCGTTGCTCCAATCATCCAAAATCGACATTAAACGCCCCTCGGCAATCATCTCCGCCATCAGAAAATCCGCCATTTGGATGATCCCCAAACCACTCAGCCCGGCAGCCGTATAAGCATAGCTGTCACTCACCGCCATATGGCTCGACAGCGTGACCTGAAGCCGCTGCTCATTTTGGGTGAAATACCAGTCAAACACCTTGCCGGTGCGCGCCGAGAAATAGTTAACACAGCGATGATTAACCAAGTCATTAGGGTGCATAGGTCGCCCGTACTGCTCCAAATAGGCCGGAGAGGCGCAGGTGACATAATTCATCGTTCCGACCCGCCGGGCAACCAGCCGTGAGTCAGCCAATCGGCGACCACCGCGTATCGCGCAATCTACCCCTTCTTCGACCAAATCAACCTGACGATCGCTGCACCCCAGCTCCAGCTGAATATCGGGATAACGGGCAAAAAACTCAGGAAGCGCGGGGATAATCACCGTACTGGCCAAGCCGGTAGGCGCATCAACCCGCAAACGCCCCGCCGGACTCAGGCGATTGCGCCCCACTGAGTCCTCCGCGTCCCGCACTTCAGATAAAATGCGGATACAGCGCTCATAATAAGCCGCACCGTCAGCCGTCACGCTCACGTGGCGAGTGGTTCTGTTCAGCAGTTTCACCGACAGAGAGGCTTCTAGCGACTGAATCAGAGTGGAAACTGTCGCCTTTGGAAGCTTGAGATTTTCCGACGCGCGGGTAAAACCGCCGGTATCGACCACCTGAACAAACACTTCCATTGCCTGCAGCTTATTCATTTACACCTTCTATGGATGACGCACTTTTTCCTGCCAGTGATTATAACATTCACTCCCCCCATTTCGCCTCAGCCGAGCCAAGTCGCGAGGCTGGGATTTCCCAAACCAGAGGCAAGCCGCCGACGGTCAGTGGAGATTTGCAGCGTTTAGCCTCGCCCCACGGCGTTTTTTCTACTGTTGGAGATAGGTCGTCGGGGCCGATATCTAGATCTTTTGCCTCGACGTGACCTCGCGGTAGCGCAATCAACGAATGCGCCACTCGCGCCAGTGACAGCCGCGCGGTGGATGCCTGCTGTTCTGTCACTCGCCGCACCAGCGCGCGGAGAGTCGCCGCCGCCATTAAATACCCGGTGGCGTGATCCAGCGCCTGTACCGGCAGCGGCACTGGCCGGTCCGATTGCGCCCCTTGCATGCCGCAGTGGGCAATGCCGGAACTCATCTGCAACAGGCTATCAAAGCCTCGCCGCCCGGCCCATGGGCCACTCCAGCCATAGGCATTAAGAGAAACATCAATCAGGCCGGGGTTGATTTTGCGCCGTTCGGCTTCGCCATAGCCCAGCCGGGCAAGGGCGTCGGGGCGATAGCCGTGAACCAGCACGTCGGCTTGCGCCAGCAATCCTTCGAAAATTTGGCGTCCAGCGGGGGTTTTAATATCCAGTCGCGCACAGCGTTTGCCCAGCGTCACCTCAGGGGCCACGGAGGGTTCATCCCACTCTGGCGGGTCCAGTCGCAGCACTTCTGCCCCATAACCGGCGAGGAATCGAGTGGCTATTGGGCCAGCCAGCACACGGGTCAAATCCAGCACTTTTAGCCCGGCCAATGGCCGTTTTTCTTCAGGTCGCCAAGAAGATGAAGGAAATGCCGCCTCAGCGGAAGACCAAGCAATCAGCGGCTCCTCCGCTACGGCTCTGCCCTGCGGATGGGCCTGCCACTCGGCCAAACTGCGCATTACCGCCGCGCAGCCTTTGTTCTCCACCACTGCCGTTTCCAGCGCTTCGCCGGACCACTTGGCAACCTCTTTTACCACCGCCGCGCGGTCATCAGCACAATTCAGTACCTTTAGTGCGGCGGCCTTATGGTGCGGCGCATTGGTGTGCAGCCTTATCCAGCCATCTTGAGTTTTATAATCTCCGGCAATCGAGTCCCACGCGGCGGGCATCTGCCAGCCCATCGGCTGTATCGACCAGCCAAACCACAGTGAAGCCAGTTTGCGGTCAACCACCACCCGCGGCGGCTGCCCAAACTGCACTTTTATCAGTTCGCTCAGCGCCATTCCCGCCGCGCCAATGGCCGCAACGGCAAAATCAGTCACCGGGAACTCAGAAGCTAACTGCGCCGTGCCTTGCACATCGAACTGGGTTAAAACTTCTTCAGGGAGATGCAGCGCCTGTCGGGCTTGGTCAAAAAAAGTCATGGTTGCATTCGTCATATGTCCGCCTGATTACACTGGGTGTGAGGGAGCACCGGGCCGCCTTTTAACCCCAGAATAATCTTGCTAATGTTGACGTCAATCTTGATTCTAATCATCAACATCAACCTGAGGATCGCCATGGTGTGGATAACAGCCGCGGAAGCTCTGACGATTTTGAATGTCCGTCCGCAAACGCTTTATGCCAATGTCAGCCGGGGGAAGATCCGCGCGCAGCCGGACAGCAAAGATAGCCGTCGCAGCCTTTATCACCGCGAAGATGTGATGCGCATGGCGAAGCGAACCAACGGCCGCCGCACGCTGGAAGTGGTGGCTGCGCAGGCCATTGAATGGGGTGACCCGGTGCTGCCTTCGGCGATTTCGACGGTAATTGACGGGCGGCTGTGGTATCGCGGGCAGGACGCGGTGGCGCTTTCGCGCACGGCGTCGTTGGAGCAGGTCGCGGCGCTGCTGTGGGAATACCCGCAGGCGGACTTTCAGCAGGCGCTGGTTGGCGGCGGCAGCCTCACTCGCCATTTCAAAGGTTTTGCTCAGGCTTCGGCAGTCGGGCTGGTGGCGCTAGCCGAGCGCAGCGGCAGGGATTTACCTTCAACCGGGCGCACCCTGCCGGTACTTCGTGCCGAGGCGGCAGGCGTACTCGCCACGCTGACCGAAGCCATGCTCGGCATCGACATAACCAGTAGTGAAAGCACGCTCAGCGAGAGTTTGGCTCAGGCGTGGCAATGCCCCGAAGCGGAAAAGGTGCTGCGCCAGACGCTGGTGCTGCTGGCCGAACATGAGTTAAATGCCTCGGCGTTCGCCGTGCGGGTGACTATCTCAACCGGCGCGTCGCTGGCCGCTGGGGTGCTCTCCGGGCTGGCATCCTTAACCGGGCCTCTGCACGGCGGTGCTTCGCGCTCGCTCAACGTGCTGGTTGACTCGACCCGGCGAGTCGGCGCGCAGCAGGCCGTCAGGGAGTGGTTGGCGCAGGGGCGGACACTGCCGGGCTTTGGGCATCCGCTCTACCCCGACGGAGACGTGCGAGCCAATGCCATCATGGCAATGTTGCCGAGCGGCGGGCCTTACGGCGAACTCATGGAGTATGTGGCACAGGCGGCGGGCGAGCGCCCGAGTATCGACTTCGCCCTCGCCCTGCTGGCGGACACCTACAACTTGCCAGAGGAAGCGCCCTTTATACTGTTCGCCGTCAGCCGCTGTTCCGGCTGGCTGGCCCACGCGCTGGAGCAGGTCGCCGCCAGTCGGCTGATCCGCCCGCGTGCGCGTTATGTCGGCATCCCGCCTCAGGCGCTTTAAGGCCACGTCCGTGGCCTGTTTCATCGGCTTAAAATGACTCTTTGAAGGGACGCAGGTCGATCTCCTGGGTCCACGCCGAAGGGTGCTGTTGGTGCAGGTGCCAGTAAGTCTCGGCGATTGCATCAATGTCCAGCAGCCCATTAACACCGCGCTTATCGACGACATCTGGCATCGCGGACTTCAGCCGGTTGCCATTGATGCCGCCGTCTATCAACACATGAGCCACGTGCAGCCCCTGCGGCCCAAACTCGCGGGCCAAACTCTGGCTGAGCATCCGTAGCCCGGCTTTAGCTGCTGAGAAATGGGCATAGCCGGGACGGCCGCGCAGGCTGGCGGATGCGCCGGTAAAGATAATGCTCCCCTTGCCCTGCGGCAGCAGCAGATTGACCGCCTCTTGAGCCACAAGGAAGCCCGCGAAGCAGCCAACGCGCCAGAACTCCTCAACCTGAGCGGCGGTCAATTCACGGAACGGGATGTGCTGATTATTGCCCGCGTTGAAAATCACCGCGCTCGCCGGTGCTCTCCCGGCGCCCGGCGAGGACGCCGTCTGGAACAGCCGCCGCACATCTTCTGGCTGCGTCACGTCGACCTGTACCGCCGTGCCGTTGCCCTCGCCAAGGCTCTTCGCCACGGACTCAATTTTTTCAACAGTTCGCCCTGCGACGATCACGTGAAAACCGCCCTTAGCAAAGCGGCGAGCCAGCGCCCCGCCCAGCCCCTCTTCAGAACCTACGCCAACAATCACTGCGGTGGGTTGCATATTTGTCACCTTAATGTTCAGTACCGGAGCACTCATCCTAGCCCCCGCTTTCACTGCCTGACAAAGGCAGGATGTGCCCTGAAGCGGATTTGCGATGGAGAATTAAAGCTGGAATTTATGTTGGTCGATCCCCAAGGTTGCCAGCCTCTCGCGCAGCGGCTGAGGCAGAGTCTCAAACCACTGCTGCTCCTCGCCCGGCCCCGGCAGCACGCGACCGTACTCCACCATGTCAGTTGGGTTGAGCATGCACATATTGATCCAGACATTTTCGGCGGGAATACCCGAAATACGGCTTACGTCGCCAACAATGCGCAGCATCAGCGCTTTTAGCTGCTCTTCGGACCGCCCGGCGCGTAAATCGGCGCGTATCCAGATGTATTCGGTGGTGGCGAGGGCTCCGATATAGCGTTTCAGCGTCCCCTCTTCTTCAATAATGACCTGCACAAAAAAAGGCGGCGCGCCGGTGGCTTCACAGTGGCTATGGGTAATGCAGGTTGCTATCTCCTGCTTCTGGGCGTCGCTTAACAGCCCATTCGGCACAGAACAGACGTAGGATGGCATGGTGAACTCCTTAATGGTCATGGCCCCGCCGTAACGTGGCGGGGCCAAATGTGTTCTTAAGACTTGGCAACCAGCACCAGTTTTTGGTTCACAAACTCTTTAATGCCGAGTTCAGACAGCTCGCGGCCATACCCCGAACGTTTCACGCCGCCAAACGGCAGTTCCGGCGCGGTGCTGGCGAAGGTGTTGATCCAAACTGCGCCAGTTTCGATACGGGACGCCAATGATTTAGCGCGTTCGATATTCTGTGAGAATACTGCGCCAGCCAGACCGTAGCGGGAGTCATTCGCCAGTTCGACCGCCTCGTCATCGCTTTTCACCACGTAAATCTGCGCCACCGGGCCGAAGAACTCTTCGAAGTAAGCCGGGTTGTCGCGCGTCACGTCAGTCAAGATAGTTGGCTCGAAGAAGTTGCCTTTGCCCGCGATGGCTTTGCCACCTAAATGCAGCGTTGCGCCGTTTTGCAGGGCGCGTTCAACCTGTTTGGACAGGCCTTTTACTGCCTCTGCCGAAGACAATGGACCAAGCTTGGTGCTCTCATCCAGCGGATCGCCGATGGTGACGGTGGCCATCGCCGTGGTGAATCTTGCGAGGAATTCGTCGGCAATGTTCTCATGCAAAACAAAGCGTTTGGCACAAATACACTCCTGACCGGAGATGTGAAGACGGGAGAAGACGCCGATTTCCACGGCTTTCTCCAAGTCTGCGTCGTCGAGCACCACAAAGACGTCGTTGCCGCCCATTTCCAGCGTCGATTTCTTCAAATATTTGCCAGCCTGCGCGGCAATCGCGCTACCCGCCCCTTCGGAGCCGGTCATCGCCGCGCCCTGCACCCGCTCGTCAGCAATGATGTTGGCGACCTGCGTTGAGGTAATAAACAGGTTTTTCCACGCCCCTTTTGGCGCTCCGGCTTCATTGACCAGCTCTTCGAACACGCTCGCACAGTGCGGCACGATGCTGGCATGTTTGGCAACCACCGGGTTGCCCGCCGCAATCGCCGGGGCGAATACGCGCATCAGCTGATAATAAGGGAAGTTCCAAGGCTCTACCGCCAGCAGTACGCCAATCGGATGGTTCTCGACCCAGGCTTCGCCCAGCTGGGAATCAATTTTCGACGGGGCTAAGAATTTTTCGGCATTGCGCGCATAGTAACGAGCGATTTCGGCAATGATCCATACTTCGTCACGGGCATCAGAGATAAGTTTTCCCATCTCGACGGTGGCGATGCGCGCCAGCTCTTCTTTACGGGTATCAATCAGGTCCGCCAGACGCTCCAGCACCTGTAAACGAGGTTGAATGGGGCCTTTCGACCATTGGGATTTATACAGTTTATGTGCTGTATCCAGCGCCGCTTCGATGTCAGCATCAGTGTGGTTGGCGTAGGTTTTCAGCAGTTCGTTGGTGGTCGGGTTAATCGTTTGATAGGCCATTGTTGACTCCGATATCTAAGATAAATACGCCCCCTGAGGCAGCTATAAATACAGCGCGTTCAAGGTTTGTAGTGGCGAGAAGACCAGTCTGCCGGTCCGTTGTCGCCATCTTAGGCTCGGCGTATCAATGGCAGCAATGCCGTATACGCAAGGATTTAGGCCATGAGATTCGGACGGTATTGGGCAACTTTTCGCGCAATACCGCCCGCTTTTTCTTACTCCAGCACCACCGCCGTGGCTTCTATCTCTACCAGCAGTCCGTCGAGCGCCAGTCGAGGCACGGGCACCAACGTGCTGGCCGGATAAGGCCCCTCGCCCCAAATTCGCTTGGCGGCGGCAGACCAAATCGGCAGCAGCGCCTCGGTGTGGTTCACGATATAGAGATTGATGCGCACGATGTCATGCACGGTTCCCCCACCAGCCTGAATCACCGTTTTCATGCCAGCCAGCGCGCCGTCTAATTGTGCTGCAAAATCAAGGGGCTGGCCGTTATGGTGAATGTCTCCACACTGGCCAGAGGCAAAAATCGTTCGCCCCGCCAGTGGCGCGGTCACCACGTGGGTGTAACAGCTCGGCGTAGGATCATGCAGACCTTGAGGATTGATATGGACCAGTTTTGATGAGCTTGGCTGTGACATGGGATCTCCTGATAATCTGGATATAGCGAGGTTGTAGAAGGTTACTGTAAAGCCAGAAAATTAATATTCCAAGTAATTTCTTTGTAAATTGAGTACTAAGTTCATTCCATGGCGACACTCAATCCTGCTAATCAATGATCGGTCTTCAATTCAGGTCAACAGCAAAACTCGGGGGTTTATCCTAAGTTTTAGGGCCAAATAAATAAGATTTTTCATAGCGGAATAAAACCCACTTCATTTTATTCATTAACGATGCTTTTAATTTTCTTTTTTTAAACGTGGAAATAATGCGATGTAAAACAGGCGAAGAAATAACCATTGACTTCAATAAAGCGCCAATAAATACTTGAATACTATTTAACCTTACGCCGTGAAATACATTACACCACAGGCTAGTGGTGCCTAAAATAATGGGAGGATCTCGCTGATCCTCTCAAATAATTAAGGGATGAATACAATGACTCAGCATTATCGTGAGATTTTTGCCGTTCCCGGCGTTTTGGGATTGGTTATATCTGGGACCATCGCTCGCCTGACGTACGCCATGATGGGTATCGGCATTATTACTATGCTGGTCATGCAAACGGGCCACTACGGATTGGCGGGCACGGTGGCCGGGACATTCACCCTTTCCAGCGCGCTGATTGCTCCCCGAGTGGCGAAGTTTGTCGATAGCCACGGGCAGCGCCGAGTACTGCCTTGGGTCACGGCTTTCAGCACCCTGATGCTGCTATCGCTGGTCGCCGCGGCTTATCTGTCCGCCCCGGCACCGATGTTATATCTTCTGGCGGTCCTCGCCGGGACCATGCCCAGCATGTCAGCCATGATCAGGGCGCGCTGGGCGGCGATGTTCCGCGATAGCCATCACTTACACACCGCCTTCTCTCTCGACACCGTGCTGGCGGAGATCACCTTTATTGTCGGCGCACCTTTAGCCATCGCCCTAAGCTCAGGGCTGTTTGCCGAAGCCGGGCCATTAATTGCCGTGCTGCTGCAAATCTTGGGCGTGACGGCTTTTCTGATGCAGAGAAAGACCGAACCCAAGGTGGTGGCTGGCGGAGGCAGCGATGGCAGGTCGGTATTGCGCACGCCCGGCCTCGCCACCATTGTGCTGGTGCTGCTGACCATGGGGGTGATGGGCGGCACCATTGACGTATCGGCGGTGGCCTTCGCCAACGAACACCATTGGCCGACGGCGGCCAGCATCATGCTCGCTGCCTATGCGCTGGGTTCTATCCTGTCCGGCCTGATGTTTGGCGGCCTTCGGCTCTCTATCTCGATGCCAAAACAGTTTTTCATCGGCACGCTGCTCACCGCGCTGACCATGGTTCCTACGGTGTTTTCTCACACTGTCTTCGCGCTGGTGGCGACGCTGTTTGTGGCGGGCATCTCTTACGCCCCGACCATGATTGTCGCACTGAATATTGGCTCAAAAATTATTGCTCCGGGCAGAATTACCGAAGGGCTGACCTGGATGATGACTGGAATTAGCGTTGGCGTGGCGGTTGGTGCCGGTCTGGCGGGTGCGGTAGTAGACCATTATGGGGCGCGAGCAGGTTTAGTGCTGGGCACCTCAGCCGGTTTTATTATGCTGATTGTTTTAGTCGCTGGCTGGAACAGGCTACGCGATGCCAGTTTAAATTCTTAATCAATTAATCAGGATGGATGCATAGCCTCTTCCCCGCTTATGCATCCATCCCTTTAATATTCTCAATAAGCTTACTTGTGTAAAAAATATAATCTTATGTACATCAAAATCGGCAAAATAAAGATAATGGTAATAGCAATTCTATATTTTAGGGTTTTAGCTAAAGACTGTTCTCTGTGGTTTACTTCAGAAAGTGCTCTCTCTTTTGCCTCGGCCTGGGACTCAGCGTAAGGCTCGTGGAAATCAGGGCCCTGGGTATCTGCTCTGTCTTTTAGAATGGCATTTTTCTTGCGACGCCAATCCCACCACGTCAGGGCGATGATTAAAATAGGCACGATAATCACGTACAAATTATATTGTGGATGCATTTTCACTCCTTGAGACATTTCGTATTAGTGATTTATTTTTTCATAAATTTAACAAAAGAACCACATTGAACTTTATAGGGTGATTATTGGGGAATGTCCACCAGCAGGTTTGCGGTATTTAAGTGAAAACCGTGGGGAGAATTAAATGCCCCCGGCGCTGCACAAAACTTGCCGCTGCGGCCTGATTCATAAGAGAATGGCGATCCCCACGTGACCACCAGAAAACACTGGAGAATATCATCGCCCGTCATCGTCGCTTTCCCGCGCTAACTCGCGTTTTGCGCTTAGGTGCACTTTTTGCCGGTGCCCTGTGGCTTGCCAGTTGTTCCTCCACGCCGCCAAAATCTCTGGTCACCCCGCTGCCGCCGGTGGCGAAGCAGCCACTGCCGGATAAAAGCGCGCACCCGCAAGAGCCGATGCGCGGCGTCTGGCTGACCACGGTGTCTCGCCTCGACTGGCCGCCGATCTCGTCGGTGAATGTCAGCAATCCGGCGGTTCGCATTAGTCAGCAGCAGAAAGCGCTAACTGACAAATTGGATAAGCTGAAAAGTCTCGGCATCAACACGGTATTTTTCCAAGTGAAGCCTGACGGCACCGCGCTCTGGCCTTCAAAGATCCTGCCTTGGTCAGACGTGATGACAGGAAATATCGGTCAAGATCCCGGCTACGACCCTCTCCAGTTTATGCTGGATGAAGCCCACAAGCGCGGCATGAAGGTCCACGCCTGGTTCAACCCTTATCGCGTGTCGGTCAATACCAAGCCGAGAACCGTGGCGGAGCTGAACCGCACTTTGTCAATGCATCCGGCCAGCGTCTTTGTGCTGCACCGCGACTGGATCCGTACCGCTGGTGACCGTTTTGTGCTCGACCCCGGCATTCCCGAAGCGCGCGACTGGATAACCAGCATCGTGGCGGAAGTGGTGTCACGCTATCCAGTCGACGGCGTGCAGTTTGACGATTATTTTTACACCGAATCGCCGGGCTCGACGCTCGACGATAGCCAAACCTTTAGGAAATATGGTCAGGGGTTCAGCTCGAAAGCCGACTGGCGTCGCCACAATACTCAGTTGCTGGTGGAGCAGGTGTCGCGCACCATCAAGCAACTGAAACCTAACGTAGAATTTGGTATCAGCCCGGCGGGCGTCTGGCGCAACCGCTCGCACGATCCGGCAGGTTCGAATACTCGCGGCGCGGCGGCCTATGATGAGTCCTATGCCGACACTCGCCTTTGGGTGCAGGAAGGATTGCTGGACTACATCGCGCCACAGCTCTATTGGCCGTTTGCCCGCGACGCGGCCCGCTACGACGTGCTGGCAAAATGGTGGGCCGACGTGGTGAAGCCGACCCATACCCGCCTCTACATTGGTATCGCGCTGTACAAAGTGGGCGAACCTTCGAAAAACGAGCCTGACTGGATGGTCAGCGGCGGCGTGCCTGAGCTGAAAAAGCAGCTCGACCTCAACGACGCGGTACCGCAAATCTCCGGCACCATTCTGTTCCGCGAGGATTACCTCAACCAGCCGCAAACCCAGCAAGCAGTAAATTACCTGCGGACACGCTGGGGGAGTTGATTATCTACTGAGGATGGGGTGGCGGCCTTGTACTGTGTCACGCGGCTTGGATTGGAGTGGCTTAAAAAAATCTCGCTTTAATGATTATCATTTTCAATCTTATATCTTCCCACCTTTTGGGGCTGTTACTTCAGCCCCTTACTCGGGTCACACTGCATTCGGCTCCAGCCCTTATAGTTCTTCACCTCTGGCACGCTTGTGGGTAGGTCCTGCCAGTTGGCAAGATACTGGTCAATGAGATGATCTATTGCTTTGGGTGCAAGGTAGGAAAGGCCCCAAGCCGGGCCTGCGGAACCATACTTTAAGTGGTGTGGATCACCGTCATCATCAACATAATCAATACCTGGTCCACCCGGCATAACTCGCGGATCATCAAAGGGTTTTGAACTCATATACAGATTACCCTGACGGGTGAGTAGGAAACCCTGATCGTTGACCACGGTGAAGGAGAGGTTATTCTGTCTTAATGGGCGATCACCCTTACTTGGCTCAACACTACGATAGTTGGTAGCAAATGATGCGGTTTTCCAAGTTTTTCCGTAATCCTTTGATACGGTAAATCCCGTGGAGTCCCACCAAGGTATAGCAATATATCGTTCGGAAGGATGGATATAGGTTTTGCCATACGCCTGATAAAACTGGCTTGCCACCTCAGAGCGGATACCGCGAATGGGATCAATGTAATAAAGCGCCCCCTCGCAGTACCCCCCCTTTAGCTCCAGATAGCGGTGGTCGTCAAAACGGTAGATGACCTGCGTGGGGGTCTCTTGCGGGCGGGAGCAGCCCGAGACTGTGAGTAAGCTGGCCATCATGACCAGAGACAGTCCTTTGATTTTCATACAGTCTTCCTTTTCGACCACGCCAACAGTTACCTCAACCCCTTACTCGGGTCACACTGCATTCGGCTCCAGCCCTTATAGTTCTTCACCTCTGGCACGCTGGTGGGTAGGTCTTGCCAGTTAGCAAGATACTGGTCAATGAGATGATCTATTGCTTTGGGTGCAAGGTAGGAAAGGCCCCAAGCCGGGCCTGCGGAACCATATTTTAAGTGATGTGTATCGCCGTAAACATCTACATAATCAATACCTGGCCCACCCGGCATAACTCGCGGATCATCAAAGGGTTTTGAACTCATATACAGATTACCCTGACGGGTGAGTAGGAAACCCTGATCGTTGACCACGGTGAAGGAGAGGTTATTCTGTCTTAATGGGCGAT
>Ga0308165_1000232_pt1 | contig 130829 bp, 106 predicted proteins | sample PhyWR2_FD_201032 | JGI IMG/M metagenome (GOLD analysis project Ga0308165, IMG submission 201032) | Phyllosphere microbial communities from UC Gill Tract Community Farm, Albany, California, United States - DLSLW.R2 | ecosystem: Host-associated > Plants > Phyllosphere > Unclassified | place... | reverse complement strand
GGCACGCGGACTCCGGCACCGGCCAGCTGGCTGATCATTTCACCCAGCGACGCGTTCTTGCCGCCGACGGACTCGACATCCGTCATGCGAAGATTTTCAAAGGAGACTACGTATGCGGCCCCCTGGGCAGAACCCATGTTTACTGCGTTGGACATAACAACCTCTAGTTTGATGATGGGAAATCTTCGCGGGGCCGGCGATCGTCATTTGTTCTTTGTTATTTCGGGACGAAGGCGACATAATTGGTGCGACTACTGTAGCAACTGCAGGTAGTGCGGCACAGCTCAGGAGGTGCATGACTTGCTGCAAACGGCGCGCGGCAGTTCCGACGGTGTTTGCAAGGGCAAACATCCAGATGGTTTCGGTCAACTTGCGCAGCACGTTCAGGGTCATTTTGAGCTAGCTTCTCAATCTGTTGCATGGCATTTTACAGGGTAGCCGGCTTTTTTTTCATCCCCCTTCTTATTTTTTATTGTTTTCTTTCCAACAACACTATGCTCGATCTCGCCCCGCCTTCCTGCCCGGTCCCGTTGCCGCCCGCCAACCGCACGGTATTCTTCGTTTCAGACGGCACCGGCATTACGGCGGAAACGCTCGGCCATTCCGTGCTCAGCCAATTCGAGTTGCGTTTCAAGCAAGTGCGGTTGCCCTTCGTCGATACGCTGGACAAGGCCTACGATGCCACGCGCCGCATCAATGAAGTGGCCGAAGTCGACGGCAAGGCGCCGATCGTGTTTTCGACACTGGTGAAGGCCGACCTGTCGGCGGTCATCCGCCAGTCGCGCGCGATGCACATGGACTTGTTCCAGACTTTCGTCGAACCGTTGGAGCAGGAGCTCGGCGTCAAATCGACGCACACCATCGGCCGCAGCCACAACACCGCCGATTCGGAAGAGTACAAAAATCGCATCGAGGCGATCAATTTTTCGCTAGCGCATGACGACGGCCAGTCAAACAAGAACCTGGCCAGCGCCGACGTCATCCTGGTCGGGGTGTCACGCTCGGGCAAAACGCCGACCAGCTTGTACCTGGCAATGCAATACGGCATCAAGGCGGCCAATTACCCGCTGATTCCGGAAGACTTCGAACGCGACAAGCTGCCGAGCGGACTGGTGAATTTCAAGAAGAAGATTTTTGGCCTGACCATCGCCGCCGAACGCCTGTCCGAAGTGCGCAATGAACGCCGCCCCGGCAGCAAATACGCCGCCATCGAAAACTGCCGCTATGAAATCAATGAGGCGGAAAAGATGATGCGCCGCGAAGGCATTCGCTGGATGTCGTCCACCGCCAAATCGATCGAAGAAATCGCCGCCACCATCCTGCAGGAAATCAAGCCGGAAACCCGTTGATATCCACCATACACGCCAACTAGCAAGGCTGTCTGGTGAAATGCGTGTGCACCAGATAGTCCTTGTGCGGACCTTCAATGCGGGTGCGCAATTCGAACTGGTCAGTGTCAATCAACTGATAGCTGCCGTCGTAGCGGTCGAGAATGCAGAGATGCGTCTCGACCGGCAGCAAAGCCTGTTTCACCGCCTCATAGCGATAGCTCTGGTAAGCCTGCCCGGCCTGCATGCCGTCGGCAAAGGCCACGTGCACGACGCCTCCTGCAACCTCATAGTCGAAGCGCCGCGAAAAGGCGACCACGCGCTGGTCGGCAGTCAGCCGTAATTGGCCCGATTCCTTGTAGTGCAAGAGAGAAGTGTCCGGCGCAGGCAGGAACTCGGCCGCGCCCTCGGCTTCGCCGATCAGCACATCGTCGGCGCCAAGCATGGTGCGGGAAAAATTCCAGCGTCCGCTGAAATAGGTGTGAAAATCCGGCGACTGGAAGTTCATCGCCAACTCAGGAGGCACTGCCCTGCTTTTGGCGGACCTGCTCGAAGAAGCAAACCGCCGCGGCGGCGGCGACGTTGAGCGACTCCATCTCGCCGAGATGCGGGATCACGACCTTGTGGCTGGCGGCGTCGAGCAAATCGCCGGCGACCCCCTGCCCTTCATGGCCGAACAGCCATGCGACAGCTTGCGTCAGGTCGGCTTGATAAATGGTTTTTTGCGCATAGGAACTGGTCGCCAATACAGGGATTGCACTGCCTTTGCACAGGCTCAGCAAATCGGCGTTTTCGAAGATATCCAGTTGGAAATGCGCTCCCATGCCGGCGCGCAAGACCTTGGGAGACCAGGCGGCGGCGGTGCCTGCCGAACAAAACACCTGGCCAATACCAGCTGCCGCCGCACTGCGCAGGATGGAGCCGAGATTGCCGGGGTCCTGCAAGCCGTCGAGCAGCACGGCAGACTTCGTCAGCGCAGACGGCGCAGACGGCTGCGGCGTAGCAACCACCAGCAGCAATCCAACACCGTTTTCGACCTGGCTTGCCGCCTGGTAGAGCGCGTCGGGCAGGCAAATGCACTGGCTGCCTGCAGCTTCGCATTGCGCCAGCAGCGGCGCCACTTCAGCGTGATGCAGCGCACTCTCGGCGACGATGCAGAACTCGGGCGTGCCCGCTCCCTGCAAATAAGCTTGCGCCAGATGCACGCCGTCGAGCAGGCTGCGACCGGCCTTGCGCCGCGCCTGCGCGCTGGTGGCGAGTTGCTTGAGTTCCTTGTACAGCGGGTTGTCGCGTGAGGAAATCGTTTTCATGGGACGCCCTTCAGCCGGCGTCCAACAAGGCGCGCACCGGCGCGTACGACCTGCGATGCACCGGCGAGACGCCGTGCAGCTGCAAACGCTCCAGATGCAGAGCAGTCGGATAGCCCTTGTGTTGGTCGAAGGCGTAGTTCGGATATTGTGCGTGCAGCACCAGCAAGGCGGCGTCACGCGCGGTCTTCGCAAGGATGGATGCGGCCGAGATCGCCGGCACCTTGTCGTCGCCCTTGACGATGGCTTCCGAGCGTATCGTCATCACCGGACAGCGGTTGCCGTCGATCAGCGCCAGCGTGGGAATGGTCTTGAGCGCCTCGACCGCGCGGCGCATGGCCAGCATGCTGGCGTGGAGGATATTGAGCTGGTCGATTTCATCTTCCGAGCATTCTGCAATCGCCCAGGCGATGGCGCGATCCTTGATTTCAAGGGCAAGCGCATCGCGGCTGGCTTCGGACAACTTCTTGGAATCACGCAGGCCGACAATCGGCCGCGCCGGATCGAGAATGACGGCGGCGGCGAACACGGGACCCGCCAAAGGACCTCGCCCTGCTTCATCAACGCCGCAAATGGTCTCGCCGGCGTAATCGTCGAAGGCAAACAGGGGCAGATTGAGATCTTGTTTCTTCGCCATGGCTTCAATTCCCTGCTGCAAATCGCGCACGCTGCCGGTCCAGCAAGGCGCAGACCGCCTGTGCGCTGGCATTGGCGGTGTCGCGCAGCAAGGTGTGGTGCATGTCGGTAAAGCGCTGGCGCAGGTTGCGGCAGCGCGCCGGATCATCCAGTTGCTGCCACAACGCATCAGCCAGCGCCTGCGGCGTGGCGGCGTCCTGCAGCAATTCCGGCACGACGAATTCGCGCGCCAGGATATTCGGCAAGCCAACCCAGGGTTGGTAGTTCATGTGGCGCATGATGGCGTAGGAGGCACGCATCATCTTGTAGGCGATAACCATCGGCTTCTTGTACAGGGCCACTTCCAGCGATGCCGTACCGGAGGCCACCAGTACAGCGTCGGCCGCTTCCATAGCCGCATGCGATTGGCCGCTGACGACGTGAATGCCGAGATCGGCGCTGCCGGTCTCGATCATCAGTTGTTCGAAATACGCGCGCTGCTTGTCACCCGCCATCGGCGCCACGAACTGCAACTGCGGTTCGCGCTGGCGTAGTAGTCTGGCTGCGCCAAGGAAGCTCGCCGTGTTGTACTTGAGCTCGGACATGCGGCTGCCCGGCAGGATCGCCACGACGCGACGGTCCTGCTGCAAGCCAAGCGCCGCACGCGCGCCGACTTGATCCGGTTCCATCGGAATGATCTCAGCCAACGGATGGCCGACGTAGGTCACCGGCACGCCGGCCTTGCGGTAAATCTCTTCCTCGAACGGAAAGATCACCAGCATGTGCGACACCGCACGCGCGATTTTCTTGATGCGTCCGCCGCGCCATGCCCAGATTTGCGGGCCGATGAAATGCATGGTCGGAATGCCCGCTTCGCGCAGCTGTTGCTCGAGGCCGAGGTTGAACCCCGGATAGTCGATGCCGATGAACACGGATGGCCGCTCGGCCAGCAACTGGTCGCGCAGCGCGTTTTGTATGCCCTTCAGTTCGCGATAACGTGGCACCACTTCGAACAAGCCGCGTACGGTCAGTTTGTCCATGGGCCAGTCGCTTCTGAAGCCATGCTCCGCCATGTGCGGTCCGCCGATGCCATGCAGACGCGCGTCCGGCAGGCGCGGACGCAAGCCGGACAGCAAACGGCTCGCCAGCAGGTCGCCCGAGCTTTCGCCGGCGACCATGGCGATGGACATGTTATCGAATGATGCCACGAGAGGAGGAGGCGATGAATTCGCGCATCAGGCGGATATGCGCGGCGGATTCAGGGGAATTTTCTTCTTGCTGTTGCAACACTTGCCTGGCTTCTTCCAGCGGCAGGCCGGAACGATAGACAGCTTTATAGGCGCGCTTGATTGCAGCAATCTGCTCGGGCGTGAAGCCACGACGTTTGAGGCCTTCGCTGTTGATGCCGGCTGGCACCGCGCGGTTACCGGCCGCCGTCACGAACGGCGGAACGTCCTGGCTCACGGCAGCGGTAAACGCTGTCATGGCGTGTGCGCCGATCTTGCAGAATTGGTGCACCGACGTGAAACCGCCGAGGAACACCCAGTCGCCCAGATGAACGTGTCCTGCCAGCGTGGCGTTGTTGGCCAGGATGATGTTGCTACCCAGCTGACAGTCATGCGCAATGTGCACGTACGCCATGATCCAGTTGTCGTCGCCAAGGCGGGTGACGCCTGCATCCTGGGTGGTGCCCAGGTTGAAGGTAACGAATTCACGGATAGTGTTGCGGTCGCCGATGTCGAGGCGGGTCGGTTCGCCGGCGTATTTCTTGTCCTGCGGTGCAGCGCCGAGGGAGCCGAACTGGAAGATCTGGTTGTCGCGGCCGATCGTCGTATGGCCTTCGATCACCACGTGCGGGCCGATTTTGGTGCCGGCGCCGATGCAAACATTGGCGCCGATGACCGAGTAGGCGCCGACTTCAACCGACGAGTCGAGCTGCGCACCCGACTCGATCACCGCGGTAGGATGAATACGCGACATGAATCAGCCTGCCTGGCTGGCGTCGTTGGCGTTACGCATGGTGCACATCAGGTCGCCCTCGACCGCTACCTGGCCGTCGACGGTCGCCACAGCCTTGTATTTCCAGATGCCGCGGGCGCGGCGGGTGATCTCCACGTGCATCTTCAACTGGTCGCCCGGCTCCACCGGACGCTTGAAGCGCGCATTGTCGATACCGACGAAATACACCACGGTGCTGGCGTCCGGCTTGCGGCCTTCGGTCAGGAACGACAGCAGCGCAGCAGTCTGCGCCAGCGCTTCGATCATCAGCACGCCCGGCATTACCGGCTTGTGCGGAAAGTGGCCGTTGAAGAACTCTTCGTTCACGGTCACGTTCTTGATGGCGGTAATGTCCTTGCCGCTTTCCCATTCGAGGACGCGGTCCACCAGCAACAGCGGATAACGGTGCGGGAGATATTCTTTGATTTGATTGATGTCGAGGCTAGTCATGTTTTTGCTCAGTAGGCGGCGCTGTAAGCGATTTGATCGTTTTTTCCAACGCACGGATTTTCTCACGCATTGTGCCCAGATTGCGCACCAATGCTGCTGATTTTTCCCATTCTCCGTGCTTGGCGATGGGATAGAAGCCGGTATATTGCCCCGGCTCCAGGATGGAGCGCAACGCCAGCGTGCCGGCCGACACATGGACCCTGTCGGCAATCGTGATGTGACCGTGGATCATGGCGGCGCCGCCGATCGAGCAATATTTGCCGATTTTTGCGCTGCCGGCGATGCCTGCACAAGCCGCTATCGCCGTATGCGCGCCGATATGGCAGTTGTGCGCGATCTGGATCTGGTTGTCCAGCTTGACGCCGTCCTCCAGCACGGTATCGGACAAGGCGCCGCGATCAATGGTGGTATTGGCGCCGATCTCGACGTCATTGCCGATCACTACCCGACCCACTTGCGGAATCTTGACCCAGACGCCGCTCTCATTGGCGAAGCCGAAACCGTCCGCGCCAATGACGACGCCGGAATGGACAATGCCGCGCTCGCCGATTTCACAACCGGAGTGGAAGGTCGCGCGTGCGTAAAAATGCGTATCCGCACCGACCCGCGCATTTCGCCCAATATAGCTGCCCGCATCAATGACGACGCGCTCACCGATGACGGCGCCGGCTTCAATGACGACCTGCGGACCGATGGCGGCGCTTGCCGCCACTTGGGCGCTGGCATCGACACAGGCGCTGGCGTGGATGCCGGCCGCGACCGGAATTGCCGCCTCTGCCGCAAACAGCTGAGCGGCCTTGGCGAAATAGGCATACGGGTTTTTGGTGACGATGCGCGCGCCCTGGTAGGCGACAACGGCTTCATCATCCGCTTCGGACAAAATGAGAGCGGCAGCCTGCGTCTGCTCTGCCTGCACTCTAAACTTGGGATTGGAGAGGAACGTCATGTGCGACGATGTCGCGGCGTCCAGAGGGGCAATGCCGCCGACCTCGATCTGCGCATTGCCTTTAAGTTGGCCACCCAAGCGTTCGACCAACTGTTCTAGCCGAATACTCATGCTGGCCTTCGTAGATTATTCCGTTACCTGCTCAGGCAACGCAGATTGAAGAAGTCTTCTGGGAACAATCCGCGCGCCTGGGGTGAACATGTGATGAATGGTATTACTTGCCGCTGGATTACTTCGACAGTTCTTTCAGAACCTTGTCGGTGATGTCGATGCGCTTGCTGGCATAGACCGCTTCCTGAAACACGATGTCGTATTTTTCTGCTTCGGCGATCTGGCGGATCACCTTGTTCGTGCGCTCCAGCACCACCGACAATTCTTCATTGCGGCGCTGGTTCAGGTCTTCGCGGAATTCGCGTTGCTTGCGCTGGAATTCCTTGTCGAGATCGCTCAGGTCGCGCTGGCGTTTTGCACGGTCCGACTCCGACAGCACGGTGGCGTCCTTGTCGAGCTTGTCGGACTGCGTCTTCAGCCGGGCAGCCATGTCTGCGATGTCTTTTTCGCGCTTGGCGAATTCGGCTTCCAACTTGGTTTGCGCAGCCTTGGCCGGCGCCGCTTCGCGGAAGATGCGCTCGGTGCTGACAAACGCGATTCTCGATTCCTGAGCCTGCACGTTTGCAAACGACAGAATGCCGATGGCCAGTGTTGCAGCTTGCATCGACAACAATGATTTAGTAATAAACTTCAAGGTCATTCTCCGTAATACAGATTTCAATTATGCCACTGACTGATCTTGCGATCAGAAACCGGTGCCGAGCTGGAACTGGAAGTTTTGAGACTTGTCGCCCTGCTTCAAGTTCAACGGCTTGCCGTAGCTCAACTTCAATGGGCCGATCGGCGAGATCCAGCTGATACCGAGACCGGTCGAATAGCGCAAGTCGTTGATTTTGATGCGTTCACGGTCAGCAAACACGTTACCACCGTCAAGGAAAGTGAACCAGCGCAAGCTGCGATCCTGGCCCGAACCCGGGAACGGGAATTGCAATTCTACGCTACCAATGAGTCGCGAGGCGCCGCCCATCGAATCACCGTATTGATCTTTCAGGTTACCCAGCGACGATGCTTCGTAACCGCGCACGGTGCCGATACCGCCGGCATAGTAGTTCTTGAAGATAGGATAAGGCTTGCCGCCGATGCCCTTGCCATAGTCGACTTCGCCATTGAAAGCGATTGTCGCCGCATTCGCCCAGAACGGCTGGAAGTATTGATGCTGATAAGTTGCACGATAGTACTTCAAGGTGCCGACGGCGGACAATTCCAGATTGGCGCGCTGGTAACGACCTTTGGTCGGCACCAGTGCGCTGTCGCGGCTGTCGCGCTGCCATGCTGCGGTCAACGGGAAGCTGGTGGTCGACGCGGTGCCGACGCCGCAAGTAGGATCGTTCACGACGTCGCAACCAGGTGCGCCGCTACCGGCGCCGAAGTCACGCACGTATTGACGATACAAGCTCGGGCTGCTGGTATCGGTATCGACCTTGGTGTTTTCAATGCCGATGCCGAAGAAGATACGGTCCAGTTCAGAGAAAGGCACGCCGAACTTGACGCTGCCGCCGATCGTCTTCACACGGTAATCGCCGGTGGTGTACGCGGAGGGACGAATCGTGCGCAGGAATACCTCATACGTGCGGCTGACGCCGTCATCGGTGAAGTAAGGATTGGTCTGCGACACGGCGATCGTGCGATAGCGCGAGCTGGTGTTGACTTCAATACCGACGGTGTTGCCGCTGCCGAAGGCGTTTTCCTGCGAAATCGAACCGGTCAGGCTCAGCTTGTCGGTTTGCGAGAAGCCGGCGCCGATCATAATGTTGCCGGTCGGCTTCTCTTCCACCTTCAGGTTGACGTCGATCTGGTCGCTGCTGTTAGGCACTTCCGGCGTCTCGACGGTCACTTCCTTGAAATAGCCCAGGCGATCGACGCGGTCGCGCGACAGCTTGATCTTCTCGCCGTCATACCACGAGTCTTCGAACTGGCGGAATTCGCGGCGGATGACTTCATCGCGAGTCTTGGTATTGCCGGCGATGTTGATGTGGCGCACATAGACGCGCTTGCCGGGGTCAACCATGATCGTGAAGGCCACTTCTTTCTTTTCACGATCAACGTTCGGATTGGCGTTGACATTCGCGAACGCATAGCCGAAGTTGCCGAGGCGCTCGCTGATCTTCTTGGTGCTGTCGGTCAGTTTGGAGCCGGAATAGACGTCCCCCTTCTTCAACTGCACCAGCGCGGCGAGATCGCTTTCCATGCCGAACATTTCACCATCGAGCTTGATGTCGGAGACGGTGTATTTCTCGCCTTCGTTGATATTGATGGTGATGTAGATGTCTTTCTTGTCGGGCGTGATCGAGACCTGAGTCGATTCGATCTGCATCTCAAGATAACCGCGATCCAGATAATACGATCGCAAGGCCTCGATATCGCCGGCAAGCTTCTGCTTGGAGTATTGGTCGGCCTTGGTGTACCAGGTGAACCAGCCTGGCGTGGTCAGCTTGAGCTGGTCGCGCAGGGTGCCGTCCGAGAATGCCTTGTTGCCGACAACATTGATTTGCTTGATGCGCGAGACGTCGCCTTCATCCACGGCAAATGTGACGGCGACGCGATTGCGCTCGACCGGTGTAATGGTGGTCGTGACCTTGGCGCCGTACAGACCGCGCGACAGATATTGACGCTTCAGTTCCTGTTCGGCGCGGTCGACCTGCGACTTGTCGAAAATACGCGACTCCGCCACGCCAATTTCCTTCAGCGCCTTGGTCAGCTGTTCCTTGTCGAATTCCTTGATGCCGGTGAAGTCGACACTGGCGATGGCCGGACGCTCTTCAACCTGCACCACCAGCACATCGCCTTCGGCTTCAACACGGACATCCTTGAAGAAGCCGGTGGCGTACAGCGCCTTGATCGCGGCAGTACCCTTTTCGTCCGTGAAGGTGTCACCGACGCGCACCGGCAGGTAGCTGAAGACGGTGCCGGCTTCGGTGCGCTGAATGCCTTCGACACGGATGTCTTTGACCACGAACGGCTCGACGGCAAATGCCTGGCCTGTACAAACGGTCAACGCAGCGGCGGCGATCAGGCTACGGGAAAAGATCGGTGCAGGGAAATGCGCGGAATGTAATTTCATTAGCTATCTTATGAACTATGTTTTTTGCCGGTCGCTTCACGAAACAATGAAATGACCGAACATATGTAAAGTCAAAAGCCATCCGGGGCTACCCGGACGGCTTGGAACGAATCCTTAAAACATCAGACGCACAATGTCGTTGAATGCGGCCACGAGCATCAGCATCATCAGGATACCCATACCGGCGCGTTGAGCAATTTCCCCAAAGCGCTCAGAAACAGGACGGCCGGTCAAAATCTCCAGCGAATAATACAGCAAATGCCCGCCATCTAAAACCGGGATGGGCAGCAGGTTCATCACTCCCAGACTGATGCTGATGAACGCAATGAAGCTCAGGTAGCTGACCAGCCCGACTTTGGCGGTCTGACCGGCGTAATCCGCTATGGTAATCGGGCCGGTGATATTTTTCCAAGAAACTTGTCCGACAATCATTTTTCCGATCATCTTGAGCGTCATGGCGCTGGTGTCCCAGGTCTTTTCCGCTCCCTTGGCGATCGCCGTCCAGGGCGGATCGCTGACCACGGTCATTTCAGGGGCCAGCGGCACTTCAACCTTGATGCGACCAATCTTCTGGCCATTGTCGGTCAGCGTATCGGGAGTCACTGCAATGCGAAACTCGCTCCGACCGCGCAGGCCGTGCAGGTTCAACGGCTTGCCGGGTGACGCGCGCACCAGCTCGACAAGAGCCAGCCCATCTTTTATCGGTGCACCATCGACGGCCAGGATCAGATCGCCTTTTTGCAGCCCTGCCCGCATGGCCGGGCCTTCCATGACCTTGCCCAGGATCGCCTGTGGACGCGCCAGCGTCATACCCAGCTTGGCCAGGAAGTCGCCTTCCAGATCCTCGCCCGATACGCCATCGAGCGACAACTTGACGGTGTTGAGCAGTTTGCCGCCGTTGGGACCGTCGCTTTCAACGTCGAGACGCGCCGGTGTCTTTTCCAGCACGTGCTGCATCAGTTGCCAGCGCACCTCGGTCCACGCATGCACGGGTTCGCCGTCAATCGCGGTGATGGTTTCGCCGCCTCGCAAGCCTGCTTGGTAAGCAGCACTCTGCTGCGCCATGGCGCGCAATTTTGGAATGGGTTCCGGAATGCCGTGCATGAACAGCCCGGCGAACAACAGGATGGCAAGGATGAAATTGGCCAGCGGGCCGGCGGCAACGATAGCGATGCGGCGCCAGACGGATTGACGCGTGAACTCGCGCTTGAGGTCTTCCGGGACCATTTCGCTGACGTCCTGCTCGCGCGCGTCGAGCATCTTGACATAGCCGCCCAGCGGCAGGATCGACAGCGCCCACTCGGTCTGGTCCGGACCAAACCGCCTCGACCATACGATACGCCCCATCCCGACCGAAAAACGCAAGACCTTGACGCCGCACAGCCGCGCCACCCAGTAATGTCCGAGCTCATGGACCACCACCAGGGTGCCCAGCGCGACGACGAAAGCCAGCAATGTGTGCAACAGGTTCATGACGGAGAAATCATAAGGTCAGGCAGGATTGCGCAACGGAGCGTGCGATCTTGTCCTGCTCGATCAGCGCATCGATATCGGTGACCGGACCGTGGGGCAGCTTGTCCATGACACGGGCGATCACTTGGTCGATCATGCGGAATCCAATTTCATGATTCAGGAATGCCGCCACGGCAACTTCGTTGGCGGCGTTGAGGATCGCCGCCGAGCTGCCGCCGGCGTGCAGTGCATCATACGCCAGTTTGAGACACGGAAAACGCGCCAGGTCGGGACGTTCGAAAAATAGTTGGCCGATCTGCGCCAGATCCAGCTGGGCCACGCCGGACGCGATCCGTTCCGGATAAGCCATGGCATTGGCGATGGGCGTGCGCATATCGGGATTGCCCAATTGCGCCAGCACCGAACCGTCGATGTAGGACACCATCGAATGGATCACGCTTTGCGGATGGATCATGACTTCGATCCGATCCGCAGGCGCACCGAACAGCCAGTGTGCTTCAATGACCTCCAGCCCCTTGTTCATCATGGTCGCGGAGTCGACCGAAATCTTGCGACCCATGACCCACTTCGGATGCGCCACCGCTTCGTCCGGCGTCACGCTGTCGAGCGTATCGACTGCACGCTTGAGAAAAGGCCCGCCGGATGCCGTCAACAGGATTTTGGCGATGCCGCCGTCGTCCAGCGAACGTCGGAAATCGTGCGGCAGGCACTGGAAAATCGCGTTGTGTTCGCTGTCGATCGGCAGCAAGGTTGCCTTGTGTCCGGCCACTGCGTCGATCAGCAACTGGCCGGACATGACCAGCGCTTCCTTGTTGGCGAGAAGAATCTTTTTGCCGGCACGTGCAGCAGCCAATGTCGAGGCCAGCCCGGCGGCGCCGACGATCGCCGCCATGACCATGTCGCATGCTGCTGCGCTGGCAACGTCGCAGAGCGCCTGTGAGCCGTAAGCGATCTCGGTCGGCAACCCTTGCGCGCGCAGTTTTTGCTGCAGCGCGCCCGCGGCTTCGGCGGTGCCGACCACGGCGACCTGAGGACGAAAACGCGCGCATTGCGCGGCAAGTTCGTCGACGCGCGAATGCGCGGTCAATGCATACACCCGGTAACGCTCAGGGTGACGCCCCACCACGTCCAGCGTCGAAACGCCGATGGAACCGGTGGAGCCGAGAACGGAAATTGCCTGCATGAAACTCCTACAACCAGAGATCGATCAATGCCGCCAGCGGCAGCACCGGAATCAACGCGTCAATCCGGTCCAGCACGCCGCCGTGTCCTGGCAGCAGATTACTGCTGTCCTTGAAGCCGGCGCGACGCTTGAGCTGCGATTCGAACAAGTCGCCGACGACACTGGCGGCCACCAGCAAACTCATGACCACGAGGAAACCAAGCCAGCCGAAGCGCTCGTACAGACGTCCCGAGAATGTATCGCCGTCCAGATACATCACCGTCGCCGCAGCGGCCACCAGCACCGCCAGCCAGCCGCCGATTGCACCTTCCCAGGATTTGCCCGGCGAAATCGAGGGCGCCAGCTTGTGACGGCCGAAGCCTTTACCGGCGAAGTACGCGCCGATATCGGCAATCCACACGATGGCCATGACCGACAGCAAATACAGCGGAGAATGTTGAAACAGGGAAACAATCGCAATGAAGCAACCCAACAACGCCAGCGTGTAGGTAATGCTGAGCAGGCGATTGGCGGGTGTTTTCAGTGGCGGCAAGCCCAGCTTCAGCGCAGGAACGAAGCGGATAACCCACAGCAGCACGCATACGGCGAACAGGCTGCGCACGCTTGGCAACCCGCTGACGAAGACAACGACAGCGTAACCGACCGTCCAGAAACCGGCCCACAGTTCGGCGCGCGAATAGCGGAACAGTCGCAAGCTTTCCCACGCGCCGGCGGCGAAGAACGCCACCGTGACCGCAGCAAAAGCAAAAAAATTATTCAGGAAAAGTACCGGCAACAGGATTGCCAGGAGAACCAACGCCGTGATGACACGCGTTTTCAGCATCAGGAAGCCTTTTTCTGCTCGACCAATTGCTCGCTGGTCCGACCGAAACGCCGCTCGCGCTGGCGATACGACTCGATCGCCTTGTCCAGCGCGGCCCCATCGAAATCGGGCCAATAGGTTTCGGTGAAATACAGTTCGCTATAGGCCAGTTGCCAAAGTAGGAAATTGGAAATGCGCTCTTCGCCGCCGGTACGGACAAACAGATCCGGTTCGGGGGCGTAAGCCATCGCCAGGTGGGGGGTCAACTGCTCTTCGGAAAAATCGGTCGCACCGGGTTGCTCGCGGAGCATCTTGCCGACTGCCTGCATGATGTCCCAGCGGCCGCCATAGTTGGCGCAAATGGTCAGCGTCAGGCGCTTGTTGCCGGCGGTCTGCGCCTCGGCCTTGGCCACCATGTCCTGCAGCTTGGCGTCGAAACGGCTGAGGTCGCCGACCACGCGCAGACGGATGTCGTTGGCGTGCATTTTGCTGACTTCGCGCTCCAGCGCCGTCATGAACAGACGCATGAGCAGGGATACTTCGTCGGCCGGACGGCGCCAGTTCTCGGAACTGAAAGCGAACAGCGTCAGGTATTCGATGCCACGCTGGGAACATGCCTCGACGATGTCTCGCACGGCGTCGACGCCTTTGACATGTCCCGCCACGCGCGGCAGGAAGCGTTTGGTCGCCCAACGTCCATTGCCATCCATGATGATGGCGACGTGACGCGGCACCGATGAAACCTGTGGCACCGCCTGGGTTGAGCTTTTATGAGTCATACAGTGTAAAAATCCAGATGCGCGACGATGTCGGTCTCAGCCCTGCAAACCGCAGCCGATCCCGCCATCATCGCATAAACAACAGCGATAACGCGCTTACACCGTCAACACTTCTTTTTCTTTTTCGACCACCAGCTTGTCGACTTCGGCAACGAACTTGTCGGTCAGTTTCTGGATGTCTTCCTGGCCGCGGCGCTCGTCGTCCTCGGAGCAGACCTTGTCCTTGACCAGTTTCTTCAGGCCTTCGTTCGCGTCGCGGCGGATGTTGCGGATGGAGATCTTGGTGTCTTCGGCTTCACCCTTGACCAACTTGACCATTTCCTTGCGGCGCTCTTCGGTCAGCGCAGGCGTCGGAACGCGGATCAAATCACCCTGAGTCGCAGGATTAAGGCCCAGGTCGGCTTCACGGATGGCCTTCTCGATGACGGCCAGCATCTTCTTGTCAAACGGCTGGACGCCGATGGTGCGGGCGTCGATCAGCGTCAGGTTGGCGACTTGCGACAGTTGCGTCGGCGAGCCGTAGTACTCCACCTGGACGTGATCCAGGATGCCGGTATGCGCGCGACCGGTACGCACTTTGGCCAGATCGGCGCGCAGCGCTTCGATCGACTTGCTCATTTTTTGCTCGGTGCTTTTCTTGACGTCAGCGATGGTCATGCTGCTCTCCTATCTAAAACCAAATGAAACGATGCTCGAAAACGTGAATTTATACGCGAATTTATACGTGCACCAGCGTGCCTTCATCTTCACCCAGGACCACGCGCTTGAGGGCGCCCGGCTTGACGATGGAAAACACCTTGATCGGCAGTTTCTGGTCACGGCACAACGCAAATGCGGTGGCGTCCATGACTTGCAGGTGCTTGGAAATTGCTTCGTCGAAGGTGATCGTGCTATAGCGCGTGGCTGCCGCATCTTTCTTCGGATCGGCGGTATAGACGCCATCGACCTTGGTTGCCTTCAGGACGATCTGGGCGCCGATTTCCGAGCCGCGCAACGCCGCTGCCGTATCGGTGGTGAAGAATGGATTGCCGGTGCCGGCGGCGAATACCACGACCTTCCCTTCTTCGAGGTATTGCAGCGCCTTGGGGCGAACGTAAGGCTCGACCACCTGTTCGATGGCGATTGCCGACATGACGCGCGCCGTCAGGCCGGCCTGGCGCATGGCATCGGCCAGCGCAAGCGAATTCATGACCGTTGCCAGCATACCCATGTAGTCGGCCGTGGCGCGATCCATGCCCTGCGCTCCCGGTGCGACGCCGCGGAAAATGTTGCCGCCGCCGATCACGATGGCCAGTTCAACGCCCATTTGGGTTACTTCCGCCACGTCGGCGACCATGCGCTCGATGGTGGCGCGGTTGATGCCGTAGGCATCGTCGCCCATGAGGGCTTCGCCGGAAAGTTTGAGGAGTACGCGCTTGTAAGCTGGTGTCGTCATGTGCTGGGCTCCGTTTGCTATCCGATTGACTTGTAATTCCATGCGTCCTGCACTTCTTCGCACTGCGCAACTCCGCCCGAGGCGGGGCGCTGCAGCAAGGAAAGGACGCCATTGTATGCTGCCGTACTCTGCTGGCGGGATTCGGTTACATGTTGAAATGCCTGGCCGATGGCCAGACAGATCTTATCCAAAATCCCGGAAACCGGTCGAAAGTTCCGACAGGCTTAAAAAAACGGGCCTCTCGGCCCGCTTCCTTGTTGCTTACTGCGCTTGCTTGGCGGCAGCAACCTGGGCTGCCACCTCGGCTGCGAAGTCATCCTGTTTCTTCTCGATGCCTTCGCCAACCACGAACATGCTGAACGACTTGACGGAGGTATTCGCCGCCTTGAGCATTTGTTCAACGGTTTGCTTGTCGTTCTTCACGAACGACTGGTTGAACAATGACACTTCCTTCAAGTACTTCTGCACCGAACCGTCAACCATCTTGGCGACGATGTCGGCCGGCTTGCCGGATTCGGCAGCCTTCAGCGACGCAACCGAACGCTCTTTTTCGATCAGATCGGCAGGCACTTGATCCGACGACAGCGCAACCGGCTTCATCGCAGCGATGTGCATGGCGACGTCCTTGCCGACTTGCTCATCAGCGCCGTCGAATTCAACGACCACGCCAATGCGTGTACCGTGCAGGTAGGACACCAGCTTGCCGGTTGTTTCGAAGCGTTGGAAACGACGGATCGACATGTTTTCGCCGATACGACCGATCAGCTCGGTACGTGTTTCTTCAACTGTCTTTTCGCCCAGCGGCAGTGCGCCCAATGCAGCCAGATCGGCAGGGTTCTTTTCTGCGATCACTTTGGCGACAGCGTTTGCCAGAGCGATGAACTCATCGTTCTTGGTGACGAAGTCGGTTTCACAGTTGATTTCCACCAGGGCGCCAACGCCACCGGCGATGTAAGTTGCGACAACGCCTTCCGAAGTGATGCGGGAAGAAGCCTTGGATGCCTTGCTGCCCAGTTTCACGCGCAGGATTTCTTCAGCACGGACCATGTCGCCTTCGGCTTCGGTCAGCGCCTTCTTGCATTCCATCATCGGCGCGTCGGTCTTCGCGCGCAGTTCGCCTACCAGTGCTGCGGTAATTGCCGCCATATGTTTCTCCTAACTAAGTTGACATGCCGTCATTGGGACGTCACATCGGGAATTCGATCAATTTACTCAAAAAAAAGGGGCGAACTGCGCTAACTCTCGCTGTTACCCCTTTTCTTGTCGCCCGCAGAGAGTCTCCACGGGCGCTGCAGGCAAATTAAGCCTGTTCGTTCACTTCGACGAACTCGTCGCCGCCATTCTTGACGGCTTCGACAACTTCGTTTACTGCATTGGCGCGGCCTTCCAGGATCGCGTCAGCAACACCGCGAGCGTACAGAGCGATTGCCTTGGCGGAATCGTCGTTACCTGGAATGATGTAAGTCACGCCTTCCGGGGAGTGGTTGGTATCAACCACGCCGATGACCGGGATGCCCAGCTTGGCGGCTTCAGTAATGGCGCCCTTGTGGTAGCCGACGTCGATCACGAAGATAGCGTCAGGAATGCCGCCCATATCCTTGATGCCGCCGATTGCCTTTTGCAGCTTTTCTTGTTCGCGGCTGAACAGCAGGGCTTCTTTCTTGCTCAGCTTTTCGTTGGAACCGTCAGCGATGGCGGCTTCCATGTCCTTCAGACGCTTGATCGATGTCTTGATGGTCTTGAAGTTGGTCAGCATGCCGCCCAACCAGCGCTGGTCGACGTAAGGAACGCCTGCGCGTTGCGCTTCAGCTGCGATGGTGTCGCGTGCTTGACGCTTGGTGCCGACAAACAGGATAGTGCCGCGATTGGACGACAGTTGGCGCACGTACTTCAGCGCTTCCTGATACATGCCCAGGGTCTTTTCCAGGTTGACGATATGGATCTTGTTGCGATGGCCGAAGATAAACGGGGCCATCTTTGGGTTCCAGAAGCGTGTTTGGTGACCGAAGTGGACACCTGCTTCCAGCATTTCGCGCATAGTTACGGACATAAATTTCTCCAGGGTTAGGTCTGGAATCCATTCGGCCATCCGGAAAGACAGATCGACTGCTGCCCGGACACCCTTTGCGAACGGATTCGCGATTCAAAATTAACAACAACTCATTTCTTTCATCAAAGCAAGATTTGCATCAACAACCCCAAACCGGCAGTCTGCAGCGGCAAAAACTTGCTTTCCAACCTGAGCAACTCAAGTTAGCCGAGCATTCTACCTCATCCGGAGAATCCATTCAAGCGCCGAGAGCATTGTTTTCATTAGCTTTTGCCCTTGCCGTCCGCCCAATCCGCGCCGACAGAACCCCCGGCCCTCGTCTATAATCTCTACTTAACGATTTTTAGCGAATTGCGACAAACTTTATGGGCTCTATCTCCATCAAAACCGCCGAAGATATCGAAGGCATGCGCGTGGCCGGCAAACTGGCCGCCGAAGTGCTCGACTACATCGCGCCTTTCGTCAAGGCCGGCACCACCACTGGCGAACTGGACCGCCTGTGCCATGAATACATGACCAATGTACAAGGCACTATTCCGGCGCCGCTGAACTATTGCCCGCCGGGCTACACTCCTTACCCGAAGGCGATCTGCACCTCGCTCAACGACATCATCTGCCACGGCATCCCGGGCGACAAGGTCATGAAGAACGGCGACGTGCTGAACATCGACATCACCGTGATCAAGAACGGCTACCACGGCGACACCAGCCGCATGTTCTTCATCGGCGAACCCTCGATCCTGGCGCGCCGCCTGACTGAAATCACCTATGAATGCATGTGGCTCGGCATTTCCAAAATCAAGCCGGGCGCGCATCTGGGCGACATCGGCCATGTAATCCAGCAGCACGCGGAAAAAGCCGGCTACAGCGTGGTGCGCGAATTCTGCGGCCATGGCATCGGCAAGGTCTTCCACGAAGAACCGCAGGTGCTGCACTACGGCCGTCCCGGCACCCTCGAAAAGCTCGAAGCCGGCATGATCTTCACGGTTGAACCGATGATCAACGCCGGCCGCCGCGAGATTCGGGAGATGGGCGACGGCTGGACCATCAAGACCAAGGATCGCAGCCTGTCGGCGCAATGGGAACACACCGTGCTGGTGACCGAAACCGGTTTCGAAGTGCTGACGGTATCGCCCGGCATGCCTGCGCCTCCGGCCTTCATCCAGCAAGCGGCCCCTGCTCTCGCCTGATTTGCCCGATCCATCGACCGGATTTTTATGCCCTCCCTTGCCGTCACCCTCAAAAAACAACTCAAAGCAGCGCGCCAGGAGGCCATCGAGGCATTTCAGGCTGACGGCAAGACCGACCATCTGTTGACGCAACTGCGCCGCAATGTCGACGCAGCGCTCACGGAAGCCTGGAACAAATGCGACCTCCCGCGCGACATTGCGCTGGTCGCGGTCGGCGGCTACGGACGCGGCGAGCTGTTTCCGCATTCTGACGTGGATGTACTGATCCTGCTCGACGAGACGCCCGGCAAGGCCATGCAGGAAAAGCTGGAGTCGCTGGTGCAGCTGTTCTGGGACATCGGCCTGGAGATTGGGCACAGCATCCGCACCATCGACGAATGCATGAGCGAATCCGCCGCGGACATCACGGTGCAGACCAGCTTGCTGGAGGCTCGCCTGGTGACCGGCAACAAGACGCTGTTCCAGTTGCTGCAGGTGAAGTGCCAGGCAGCCATGGATCCGCGCGCGTTTTTCCTGGCCAAGACCCTGGAACTGCGCCAGCGCCACGTGAAGTACGAAGACACGCCCTACAGCCTGGAACCGAACTGCAAGGAAAGCCCTGGCGGCCTGCGCGACCTGCAAGTGATCCTGTGGGTGGCCAAGGCGGCGGGCCTCGGCGACTCCTGGAGCAAACTGGCCCAGCGCGGCCTGCTGACTGCGACCGAAGCGCGCCAGCTGACACAGAAGGAACGCGCATTCAAGGACATCCGCATCCGCCTGCACATCTACACCAACCGCCGCGAAGACCGGCTGGTGTTCGATATCCAGACGCCGATCGCCGAGAGCTTCGGCTTCAAGAGCACCGACACGCGTCGCGCCAGCGAATACCTGATGCAGCGCTATTACTGGGCCGCCAAGGCGGTCACGCAACTCAACACGATCCTGCTGCAAAATATCGAAGCGCAGTTGTTCCCGCAGGACGTCATCCCGCAAAAGATCAACGAGCGCTTCAATGAACTCAATGGCTTCCTCGACATCGCCCACGACAACGTCTTCGAAGACACCCCGTCGGCCATGCTGGAAGTCTTCCTGGTGCTGGCCCAGCATCAGGAACTCAAGGACATGTCGGCGCGCACCATGCGCGCGCTGTGGCATGCGCGCTTCAAGATCGACAACGCCTTTCGTGCGGATCCCGGCAACCATGCACTGTTCATGCAGATCCTGCAGGGCAAGCGCGGCATCATGCATGCACTGCGCCGGATGAACCAGACCAGCGTGTTGGGCCGTTATCTGCCCAACTTCCGCCGCATCGTCGGCCAGATGCAACACGACCTGTTCCACGTCTACACGGTCGACCAGCACATCCTGATGGTGGTGCGCAATGTACGCCGCTTCACGATGAGCGAACACGCACACGAATACCCGTTCTGCAGCCAGCTCATGGCCAACTTCGCGCAACCGTGGATCCTGTACGTGGCCGCGCTGTTCCACGACATCGCCAAGGGTCGCGGCGGCGACCACTCCAAGCTGGGCATGGCCGATGCGCGCCAGTTCTGCGTGCAGCACGGCATTTCAGAGGCGAACACCGACCTCGTGGTGTTCCTGGTCGAGCATCACCTGACCATGTCGCAAGTGGCGCAAAAACAAGACCTGTCGGACCCCGACGTGATCCAGCAATTCGCCGATTCGGTCAAGGACGAGCGTCACCTGACCGCGCTGTACCTGCTGACCGTGGCCGATATCCGCGGCACCAGCCCGAAGGTCTGGAACGCCTGGAAAGGCAAGCTGCTGGAAGACCTGTACCGCATGACCTTGCGCGTGCTCGGCGGCGAGGCGCCGTCGGCCGACCGTGAACTCAAGAACACCCAGCAGGAAGCGATCAAGACGCTGCGCCTGTACGGCCTGCCGGCCGACGCCCACGAAAATTTCTGGCGCCAGCTCGACGTCGCCTATTTCCTGCGCCTCGACGCATCCGACATCGCCTGGCAGACGCGCTCGTTCTACGACAAGATGGACAGCAAGGTGCCGCTCGTCAAATGCCGCCTGGCGCCGATCGGCGAAGGGGTGCAAGTCGCGGTGTATACGCCCGACCAGCCTGATCTGTTCGCGCGTATCTGCAGTTATTTCGACGAAAAGAACTTCAGCATTCTTGACGCCAAGATCCACACGACCAAGACCAATTACGCACTCGACGCCTTCCTGATCAGCGCACCGGTGTTCGCCAAGAATTATCGTGACATCATCAACCTGATCGAGCATGAACTGGCGCACTTGCTGCAATCCGACAGTCCGCTGCCGGCACCGGCGAAGGGGCGCTTGTCGCGCCTGTCGCGTACCTTCCCGATCAATCCGTCGGTCGACCTGCGTCCGGATGAACGCGGCCAGTATTACCTGCTGTCGGTATCCGCCAACGATCGCAACGGCTTGCTTTACACGATCTCCAACATCCTCGCCAAGTACAAGATCAACCTGCACACGGCCAAGGTGATGACGCTCGGCGAACGGGTCGAGGACGTGTTCCTGGTCGACGGCGCGGCGCTCAACCATCCGCGCAACCAGATCATGTTGGAAACCGATTTGCTCAAGGCGCTGCGCATTTGATATTCGGCATGCGCTGCGATTGTGGCGCTTTTCCCTGCCGGCTTTTTTCTACTTTTACTTAACCAGATTTTCACCTGGCTTATCCATCATGACTGAACCCGTACGCCTGTCCAAACGCATGTCCGAACTCGGCCTCTGTTCGCGCCGGGAGGCCGACGAATGGATAGAAAAAGGCTGGGTCCGCGTCGACGGCCAGGTGGTCTCGGTGCTCGGCAGCAAGGTGTTGCCGCACCAGCGCGTGAGTGTCGAACGCCAGGCCGCCGCGGAGCAATCCAAACGCGTCACCATCCTGATCAACAAACCGATGGGCTATGTCAGCGGCCAGGCTGAAGACGGCTACAAACCTGCGGTGGCGCTGGTGGAAGCCGCCACACGCTGGAAGGAAGACCAGGTCGATACGCAATTCCATCCGACCCAATTGCGCAGCCTGGTGCCGGCCGGTCGCCTGGACATCGACTCGGTCGGTTTGCTGGTGCTGACGCAAGATGGCCGCATCGCCAAGCAACTGATCGGCGAAGACACCAGCGTCGACAAGGAATACCTGGTGCGCGTGCAGTACACCAAACCGGGCAAGCTGCCGGACAGCGACCTCAAGCGTCTTAACCATGGCTTGTCGCTCGACGGCAAGACGCTCAAGCCGGCCAAGGTGCGCTGGCAAAACGACGATCAGCTCAGCTTCATTCTCAATGAAGGCAAGAAGCGGCAGATCCGTCGCATGTGCGAACTGGTCGGTTTGAAAGTCGTGGGTCTCAAGCGGGTGCGCATCGGTGGCGTCAAGCTGGGCGACTTACCGACCGGGGAATGGCGTTACCTGCGCCCTGACGAGCAATTCTGAAGAACTCCGGCGAAAAAACGGCTGCAACCGATACGGAAGCAGCCGTTTTTCATTGCGCACTGACTTTACAGGAAGCGATCCAGTATCTTCCGGCCGTGCTTGTCCAGCGCCTTGGTATCCCGGATCAGGAACTGGATGCCATGGCTGTCGGCGATCAGCAATGCCGAGTTGGGCAGGCGGCGGATATCTTCTTCGCCTTTGAGCGTAAACGAAGTGTTGCCCCGGTTGGTTTCCACTTCCCAAACGCTGGGCGTGGCGAAGCTGGAGACGCCGACGATGCGGGTGATCTCCGGCATGAATTCGCGCGCGGCCAGTTCTTCTTCGATGATGCTCCGGAGGTCAGGCGAAATGTCGGTCCATCGCTCGATCCACGCCAGTTCGTGGCCATCGGCGCTGACCAGGGCAATGCCTTCATCGGGTGCGCCGATCGGGAAAGCGCGCACGGGAATCGCACCTTCATGCGCGACGCCTTCCGCGTCGCTGAAGACCAGACGGCCAAAACTGTTGCGGCTCAGGGTGAAATTATGGGCGCCGGCGCCGGTATGCATAGTCATCATTCGTCGTCCTTCTCTTCGCTGCCCGACACTTCGGCTTCGGGATTGCGCGCCTGCGCCTGATACAGTCGGTAGTAAGCGCCCTGCTTGGCCATCAATTCTTCGTGTGGACCGACTTCGACCACTTGCCCGCGGTCGAGCACCACCAGCCTATCGGCCTTGCGCAAGGTCGACAGGCGGTGCGCAATCGCAATCGTGGTCCGGCCTTGCACCAGGTTGTCGAGCGCCTTCTGGATTTCTTTTTCCGTCGTCGTATCGACCGAGGATGTGGCTTCGTCGAGGATCAGGAAACGTGGATCGATCAGCAGCGCGCGCGCAATCGAAATACGCTGGCGCTCGCCGCCTGACAGTGCCTGTCCGCGCTCGCCGACCAGCGAATCGTAGCCTTGCGGCAGGCGCAGGATGAATTCATGCGCATGCGCCGCGCGCGCGGCGGCAATGATTTCTGCGCGCGTCGCCTCCGGCTTGCCGTAGGCGATGTTCTCGGCGATGGTGCCGAAGAACAGGAACGGCTCCTGCAACACCAGCCCGATGTTGCGGCGATATTCGGAAATCGGCAACGAACGGATGTCGACGCCGTCGATGCGGATAGAACCTTCGGATACGTCATAGAAGCGGCAAATCAGGTTGACCATGGTGCTCTTGCCGGAACCGCTGTGGCCGACCAGTCCGATCATCTCACCCGGCGCGATCGACAGATCGACGCCGCGCATGACCGAGCGATTGCCATAGCGGAAGCCGACATTGCGCAGTTCGATGGCGCCCTTCACTTTTTCGATGTGCACCGGATTGGCCGGTTCAGGCACGCTCGACACGTGGTCAAGGATGTCGAAGATCCGCTTGGCGCCGGCAGCGGCCTTTTGCGTAACCGACACAATGCGGCTCATCGAATCCAGGCGCGTGTAGAAACGGCTGATGTACGCCAGGAACGCGGTCAGCACCCCGACCGTGATCTGGTTGTGCGAAACCTGCCAGATACCGAAGACCCACACCACCAGCAGGCCGATTTCAGTCAGCATCGTGACGGTCGGCGTGAACAGCGACCAGATCTTGTTGACCCGGTCGTTGACCACCAGGTTGTGGCGATTGGCTTCCTTGAAACGGGCCGCTTCGCGCTTTTCCTGGGCGAAGGCCTTGACCACGCGGATGCCGGGAATGGTGTCGGCCAGCACGTTGGTGACCTCCGACCAGATGCGATCGATCTTCTCGAAACCGTGACGCAGGCGATCGCGCACCACATGGATCATCCAGGCGATGAACGGCAACGGCAGCAAGGTCACCAGCGCCAGCCAGGGGTTGATCGAAATCAGGATCACCGCGGTCATGATGATCATCAGGACATCGATGATGAAGTCCAGCAGGTGCAGCGACAGGAATACGCAGATGCGGTCGGTTTCGGAACCGATGCGCGCCATCAGGTCGCCGGTGCGCTTGCCGCCGAAGTATTCCTGCGACAACCGCAGCAGATGTTCGTAAGTGGTTGTGCGCAGGTCCGCGCCGATGCGCTCGCTCACCAGCGCGAGGATGTAGGTGCGGCCCCAGCCCAGTATCCAGGCGACCATGGCGGAACCGAGCAGACCGCTCAGGTACAGGCCGGCCCGATGAGAATCCAGCGGCGCGCCGTTCTGGAACGGAATCAGCACGTTGTCCATTAGCGGCATGGTCATGTAGGGCGGCACCAGCGTCGCGGCGGTTGACGCCAGCGTCAGCAGGAAACCCAGCAGCAAGGATCCCTTGTACGGCTTGGCGAAACGCATCAGGCGGAACAGCGCCCAGGTGGACGGCGGCGCCTCCTTGGCTTCCGGGCAGATGGCGCAGGTTTCCTGGCCCTGCGGGATCGGCGCCTTGCATTGCGGGCACACGTCCAGCTCTTCTTCTACCGCAACCTGGCCGGATGCCTTGGCGTCGCGTTGCTGGTCGAACTGGTTGATCAGGCGCAGCGCCTGCGGATTTTGCGCCAGCGTGTAACGCCAGAACGCCAGCCTTGACTGCCCGTCTTGCAACTCAAGACTGCCGACGCCGGCGTGGTCATGGTGCTTCAGCGTCAGGCCGGCCCGATAGTCCCAAGCAGTCCAGCCCTTGTTTTCATTGTTCCTGGCGAGCAGGCGCCGGTCGGTTGCGACGATCATGCCGCGGCTGAATTTCAGCGCGGCGTCGAGGTCGAGTTCGAGCCAGGTGATGATTTTTTCGTCGGGCGCCAGCTGGGCTTGCGCTTCCGCGCGCCACGGCGCGGGCAAATTGGAGGAGCTTGGGATGAGGGATTCTCTATTCATCTGAACGGCATGTTTGTCCTGTGCGGACAGTGAGGAATGGTTTTGCTGGCAACTTTTTGCCGACAATCTATGCCGCGCATATTATATCGCAAGGGTTTGCCACCCCGACAACGCGCGGAGCCCCTCCTGCGATGACAAACAAAGCACCGGTTTGGCTACGAAGCCTGACGATTTCCTGATTTTTTTGCATGCAAGACCGCAAACAGTCTGAGACAATATCGTTACCTATTGTGTATACCGGCAACTTATGGGAAGGGGCTTGGACAAATATGGAACGAAGAACAACAAAATCCCGCAAAAACATGCACCGGTCGATGGTAGCGCTCGCATTTTGTTGATGTGAAGTAAACCAATCGGCGCTTAATGCGTTATTTACGCTGAGCCATATCTGAATCATGCTGGATCATGCCTGGATCGACAGAACGCACAACGCTTAGCGGCACAACTGCTTACTCATGAAAAATATAGAATTTCTCCGTATCCTCCCGTTGCACGGCCCTAATATCTGGACATATCGCCCTGCGCTCGAGGTCTGGATCGACATCGGAGAACTGGAAGACTTTCCGTCGAACATCATTCCCGGCTTCAATGAACGCCTGACCAGCTGGCTGCCTTCGCTGGTCGAACACCGCTGCAGCTACGGCGAGCGCGGCGGGTTCCTGCAGCGCCTGAAAGAAGGCACCTGGCCCGGCCACATCATGGAACACGTCACGCTGGAGCTGCAAAACCTGGCCGGCCTGCCCGGTGGTTTCGGCAAGGCGCGTGAAACCTCGACGCGCGGCGTCTATAAAGTTGTCGTCCGCGCCCGCCACGAACAAGTCACCCGCGCCGCCCTCTATGCCGGTCGCGACCTGGTCATGGCAGCGATCGAGGACAAGCCTTTCGACGTTGATGCGACCATCGAAAAACTGCGCGACATGGTCGATTCGCTGTGCCTGGGGCCCAGCACCGCCTGCATCGTGGACGCCGCCGACGAGCGCCGCATCCCGTCGATCCGCCTGTCCGAAGGCAACCTGGTCCAGCTCGGTCACGGCTGCAAGCAGCGCCGCATCTGGACTGCAGAGACCGACCAGACCAGCGCCATCGCCGAAAGCATCTCGCGCGACAAGGACCTGACCAAGACCTTGCTGCAATCCTGCGGCGTCGCCATTCCCGAAGGCCGCATCGTCGACAGTCCGGCCGATGCGTGGGAAGCCGCCGAAGACATCGGACTGCCGGTGGTTGTCAAGCCGTCCGACGCCAACCACGGCCGCGGCGTCTTCATCGACCTGAACACCCAGGCTGAAGTTGAAACCGCCTATAAAGCCGCGCTCGAAGAAGGCAGCAGCGTGCTGGTCGAGCGCTTCATCCGCGGCAACGAGCATCGCCTGCTGATCGTCGGCGGCAAGCTGGCTGCCGCCGCACGCGGCGAACCGATCTTCGTCATCGGCGACGGCGCCTCGACCATCTCGCAGCTGATCGACGTCCTCAACATGGATCCGCGTCGCGGCGATCTGGAAGAACACCCGCTGAACCCGGTCATCCTCGACCGCGAACCGGCTGCCCGGCTTGAACTGGAACGCCAGGGCCTGAGTGCCGACTCCGTGCCGCCGGCCGGCAAAAAGGTCTTGTTGCTTCGCAATGGCAACGTTGCCATCGACGTCACCGACCAGGTTCATCCCAGCGTCGCCGCCACGGCCGCGCTGGCCGCGCGCGTGGTCGGGCTCGACATTGCCGGCGTCGACCTGGTGGCGGAAGATATCTCCCGTCCGCTTGACGAGCAGCGCGCCGCCATCGTCGAAGTCAACGCCGGCCCCGGCCTGCTGATGCACCTGAAACCGTCCGAAGGCAAGCCCCGTCCGGTCGGTCAGGCCATCGTCGAACACTTGTTCAAGCCGGAAGACACCGGTCGCATCCCCATCGTCGGCATCACCGGCACCCACGGCAAGACCACCATCGCCCGCCTGGTCGCCCGCATCATCGACCTCAGCGGCAAGCATGTCGGCCTGGCGTGTGGCGACGGCCTCTATCTCGGCCACCGCCTGGTTGAAAAAGGCAATCGCGCCAACTGGGGAGCTGCGCATCGCGTGCTGCTCAACCGCGCCGTCGAAGCCGCCGTGTTTGAAAACGGCAGCGTCTCGATCCTCTCCGAAGGCCTCGCCTACGACCGCTGCCAGGTCGGCGTGGTCACCAACATCGATCCGGCCGACAGCCTGCCCGAGTACTACATCGACAATGCCGAGCAACTGGCCACCAAGGTCAAGCGCACCCAGGTCGACGTCGTGCTGCCGGACGGCGTCGCCGTGCTCAATGCCGAAGATCCGCTGGTCGCCGACATGGCCGGCCTGTGCGACGGCGAAGTCATTTTCTTTGCTGTCGACAGTGAGGCGCCGGTCATGACCGAGCACTTGAAGCAAGGCAAGCGCGGCGTGTTCGTGCGCAACGGCGACGTCATCCAGGCCACCGGCGACAAGGAAGTCCGCGTCAGCACCGTGACCGCCATCCCGATTACCGGCGGCGGCGCCGTCGGCTTCCAGATCGAGAACGTGCTGGCCGCAGTCGCCGCAACCTGGGCCTTGGGCATCACGGCCGACCTGATCCGTGCGGGTATCGAATTGTTCGGCACCGAGCAGGCGGAAGAACAAGGCAAGAAGCGCAAGGCGCAGACGGCCTGACGCACAGCTTTTCAAGGCAGACCGTTTCAAAGCAGTCCAAGCAAGGCCGGACCCCGGTCAAGAAACTTAAAACAGACATATTCAGGAAGACTTGATGGACGTTTCACGTATTCGCGTACTGCGCGGCCCTAACCTCTGGAGCAGGCATACTGCGATCGAAGCCATCGTCTCGTGCCCCGAGATCGAGCGCGCCATCGAAGGCATGCCGGGTTTTGAAGTGCGCCTGCGCGCGCGCTTCCCGCACATCGGCTTCCTGCAACCGGCCGGCGAAGCCAAGGCCGTCTCGATGGCGCATGCGCTGCAAGCCGCCGCCTTGGGCCTGCAATCGCAGGCAGGCTGCCCGGTGACCTTCAGCCGCACGGTGCCGACCGTCGAAGCAGGCGTATACCAGGTCATCGTCGAATACAGCGAAGAAGCGGTAGGCCGCCTCGCCTTCGAACTGGCCCAGGAACTGTGCAACGCCGCCGTCGACGACAAGCCGTTCGACCTGGCCGACGCCTTGGCGCGCCTGCGCGAACTGGACGAAGACGTGCGCCTCGGCCCCAGCACCGGCTCCATCGTCGCCGCTGCGGTCAAACGCGGCATTCCGTTCCGTCGCCTGACCGACGGCAGCATGGTGCAATTCGGCTGGGGCAGCCGCCAGAAACGCATCCAGGCCGCCGAGACCAGCAATACCAGTGCCATCGCCGAATCGATCGCGCAGGACAAGGAACTGACCAAGATGCTGCTCAACGCCGCCGGCGTGCCGGTGCCGAACGGACGCGTAGTGGAAACCGTCGAGGACGCCTGGGCCGCAGCCCAGGAAATCGCCGCGCCGGTGGTCATCAAGCCGCGCGACGGCAATCAGGGCAAAGGCGTCGCCGTCAACATCAGCAGCCACGAACAAATCGTCGCCGCCTTCAACGCCGCCGTCAAAATCAGCGATGAAATCATCGTCGAACGCTACCTGCCCGGTCACGACTACCGCCTGCTGGTAATCGGCAAGACCTTGGTCGCCGCCGCCCGTCGCGATCCGCCGCAAGTCATCGGCGACGGCGTGCACACCATCCGCCAACTGGTCGACACGGTCAACAGCGATCCGCTGCGCGGCGACGGTCACGCCACCTCGCTGACCAAGATTCGTTTCGACGACATCGCGTTGGCAACGCTGTCCAAGCAAAATTACGACGCCGAGTCGATCCCGCCGCAAGGTGCACGCATCGTCCTGCGCAACAACGCCAACCTGTCCACCGGCGGCACCGCCACCGACGTCACCGATGACGTCCATCCGGAACTGGCTGCCCGCGCAGTCGCGGCAGCGCAGATGGTCGGCCTCGACATCTGCGGCGTCGACATCGTCTGCAACACCGTGCACGCGCCGCTGGAAGAACAGGAAGGCGGCATCGTCGAAGTCAACGCCGCTCCCGGCCTGCGCATGCACCTTAGCCCTTCCTACGGCAAAGGCCGCGCGGTCGGTGACGCCATCATCTCGACCATGTTCGCCGACGGCGACGACGCGCGCATTCCGCTCGTCGCAGTGGCCGGCACCAATGGCAAAACCACGACCGTGCGCCTGATCACGCACCTGCTGGCGCAAAAGGGCTTGCGCGTCGGCATGACCAACACCGATGGCGTCTACATCGACAATCAACGCACCGACACCGGCGACTGCAGCGGGCCGCGCAGCGCCCGTAACGTCCTGTTCCACCCTGACGTCGACGCTGCCGTGCTGGAAACCGCGCGTGGCGGGGTGCTGCGCGAAGGCCTCGGCTTCGACCGCTGCAACGTCGCCGTCGTGACCAACATCGGCATGGGCGACCATCTCGGCCTCAGCTACATCAGCACCGTCGAAGACCTGGCCGTGGTCAAGCGCGTGATCGTTGAAAACGTCGCACCCACCGGCTACGCCGTGCTCAACGCCGCCGACGCCATGGTGTCGAGCATGGCCCCATCCTGCCCCGGCGCAGTGATCTTTTTTGCAATCGACCCGACCCATCCGATCATGGCGACGCATCGCGCCCAGGGCCATCGCGTGGTCTACCGCGACGGCGACGATATCGTGGCGGCGCAAAGCGACCAGGAAATCCGCCTGGCGCTCAAGGACATTCCGTTGACCCGCAATGGCGGCATCGGCTTCCAGGTGGAAAACACCATGGCGTCAGTCGGCGCAGCATGGGCCCTGAGTCTTGACTGGAGCATCGTACGTGCGGGCTTGCGCACCTTCATCAGCGACGTCGGCACCGCGCCGGGCCGCTTCAACCTGTTCGACTACCGCGGCGCCACCCTGATTGCCGACTACGGCCACAATCCGGACGCCATCAACGCACTGGTCAAGGCGGTCGAAAGCATGCCCGCCAAACGTCGCTCGGTGGTGATCAGCGGCGCCGGCGATCGCCGCGACATCGATATCCGCCAGCAAACCGAAATCCTCGGCGACGCCTTCGACGAAGTCGTGCTGTACCAGGATCAATGTCAGCGCGGACGCGCCGACGGTGAAGTGCTGGCGCTGCTGCGCCAGGGCTTGGCCAATGCGCGCCGCACAACCGTGACCAAGGAAGTATTCGGTGAATTCCTGGCCATTGACACGGCGCTGGCCTCGCTCAAGGAAGGCGACCTGTGCCTGATCCTGATCGACCAGATCGAAGAAGCGCTGGCGCACATCGGCAAGCGCGTCGCGGAAGGCTGAACCGCTCCTCGCAGCTTGCAGTAACTAGCAATGAAAAATCGCGTATGAAGTCAGACTTCATACGCGATTTTTTTATGAGTTGAAGACATTGCATGCCTTCATTGGTCCGACTTGCTCGATTCAATCGTCGTCGTTCGGATCGAGTTCGGGAAACAGGATTTCCGTGAAGCCGAAGCGTGTGAAGTCCTTGATCCGCATCGGATACAGCACACCGATCAAATGATCGCATTCATGCTGCACCACGCGCGCATGAAAACCCTCGACCGTGCGATCAATGCGGTTACCCTTGTCGTCCACACCTTCGTAGCGCAAGCGACTCCAGCGCGGCACCACGCCGCGCAGACCCGGCACCGACAAACAGCCTTCCCATCCCTCATCCTGCTCGTCGCCCAACGGCGTCAGGGTCGGATTGATTAGCACCGTTTCCGGCACTTCGGGCGCATCGGGATAGCGCAGGTTCTTCTTGAAACCGAAAATCACCAGTTGCAGGTTGACCCCGATTTGCGGCGCCGCCAGACCTGCGCCGTTGACTGCGCGCATGGTTTCGAACATGTCGGCGATCAACACATCCATTTCCGGCGTGCCGAATTGCTGCACCGGCTCCGCCTGGCGCAGCAGGCGCGCATCGCCCATTTTCAGAATTTCGCGAATAGCCATCTCGGTCCTCTCGTCCTGCCTTGTTTCAGGAATTGACGCCAAGCTGTTTCAGGTAATCGGTAAATGCCGCGCCCGTTTCCGGATGCTTCATGCCCATCGCGACCGTCGCCTTGAGATAACCGAGCTTCGAGCCGCAATCGTAGCGCTGGCCTTCGTAGCGATACGCCAGCACGGTTTGCGCGTGCATCAATGCAGCGATACCGTCGGTCAGCTGGATCTCGCCGCCGGCGCCCTTGCCGATGGTTTCGAGATACTCGAAAATACGGTTGTTCAGCACGTAGCGACCGACCACCGCCAGCGTTGACGGCGCGACGTCCGGCGCCGGCTTTTCGACGATGCCGTTGACGCGCTCCAGGTTGGGCTGGTACGCGGTGGCGCTGACGATGCCATATTGCTTGGTGTCGCTGCGCGGCACGTCCTGCACGGCAAGCAGGCTCAGGCCTTCGCGCTCGTAGACTTCCGTCATCTGCGCCATGACCGGCTTCTGGCCCGGACCGACATCCATGAAATCGTCCGCCAACAGTACGGCGAAAGGCTCGTCGCCGACTACCGGACGCGCGCACAGCACCGCGTGTCCCAGTCCCAGTGGCGCAGACTGACGAATAAAGATGCAGGTGACGTTCTTGGGAATCACGTTCTGGACGATGTCCAGCAATTGCTGCTTGCCGGCGGCTTCGAGTTCGGCCTCCAGTTCGTAGGCCTTGTCGAAATGGTCTTCGATGGCGCGCTTGTTGCGGCCGGTGATGAACACCATCTCGGTAATGCCCGCCGCGACCGCCTCTTCTACCGCGTAGTGGATCAACGGCTTGTCGACGATGGGCAGCATTTCCTTCGGCTGCGCTTTGGTGGCAGGCAGGAAGCGGCTGCCCAGGCCGGCGACAGGAAATACGGCTTTCTTGATTCTCTTGCTCATTGCTGCTCCCGATAACATATTGAGTGTATTCAGATGGCGACGGACGCCGGCGCCTGCGTGCATGGCGCCATTATCGTCCAGTATTGCCGATTATTCTTCGCCAGCAGCTTCCGAAACGTCTTGCGGACCGGTTTTGATCAGCGCCTGCAAGCCGTCCTCGTCGAGGATGGCGATGCCGAGTTCTTCGGCCTTGGTCAGTTTGCTGCCGGCATCGGCGCCGGCCACCACGTAGCCGGTCTTTTTGGACACCGAGCCGCTGACCTTGCCGCCGGCGGCTTCGATCATCTGCGCCGCCTCGTCGCGCGTGAGCGTGGGCAAGCTGCCGGTCAGGACGAACGTCTTGCCGGCCAAGGTCTTGGCCTGGATCTCGATGCCGGCGCCTTCGTTCCAATGGATGCCGGCTGCGCGCAATTGATTGACCAGTTCGACATTCAAGCCGTCGGAGAAAAAGCTGACAATGGAGCGCGCCACCACCGGTCCGACATCAGCCACCTCCAGCAGTTGTTCTTCGTTCGCCGCCAGCAGCGCATCCATGTTGCCGAAGTGGCGCGCCAATTCTTTCGCGGTAGCTTCGCCGACGTGACGGATGCCAAGGCTGTAGATGAAACGCGCCAGCGTGGTCGACTTGGATTTCTCCAATGCATCCAGCACATTCTGCGCCGACTTCTCGGCCATGCGGTCAAGCTCGGCCAGCGCGCTCAGGCCGAGCCGATACAAATCCGCCGCCGTGGTGATGACGTTCTTGTCGACCAATTGTTCTATCAGTTGATCGCCCAGCCCGTCGACATCCATGGCGCGGCGCGAAACAAAATGCTGCAAGCCGCCCTTGCGCTGCGCCGAGCACTTGACCCAGCCGCCCGAACAGCGCGCGATCGCCTCATCCTCAAGGCGGACGATCTCGGAACCGCACACCGGACACGTCTTCGGCATGTCGAACGGTTTGGCATCGACCGGCCGCGATTCAGGCACATAGGCGACCACTTCCGGGATCACGTCTCCGGCGCGGCGCACGATCACGGTGTCGCCGATCTGGATATCCTTGCGGCGTACTTCGTCTTCGTTGTGGAGCGTCGCATTGGTGACGGTGACGCCGCCGACGAACACCGGCGCCAGCCGCGCCACCGGCGTGATGGCGCCGGTGCGACCGACCTGCACTTCGATGCCTTGCACCACGGTCAGCGCTTCCTGCGCCGGGAATTTATGCGCCAACGCAAAACGCGGTGCGCGCGACACGAAACCGAGCTGCTGCTGCTGGTCGAGGCGATCGACCTTGTAGACAACGCCATCGATTTCGTAAGGCAACTCGGCGCGCTTGGCGCCGATGCCGTGGTAGAACCTCAGCAAACCTTCAGCGCCCTGCACCACTGCGCGTTCCTTGCAGACCGGCAGGCCCAGTTCGGAATACCAGTCAAGCAGCGCCGAATGCGACGGCGGCATGGCGATGCCTTCCAGCACGCCGATGCCGTAGGCAAAAAAGCGCAAGGTGCGCTGCGCGGTGATCTTCGAATCAAGCTGGCGCAGGCTTCCGGCCGCAGCATTGCGCGGGTTGGCGAATTCCTTCTGGCCGGCGTCGCGCTGGCGCTGGTTGAGCCGGGCGAAATCATTCTTGTACATCAGCACTTCGCCGCGCACTTCCAGCACCTGCGGCGCCGTGTCGCCATGCAGGCGCAAGGGAATCGCGCGCACGGTGCGGATATTGGCCGTGACGTTTTCACCGGTAGTGCCGTCGCCGCGCGTGGCGGCGCCGACCAGCACGCCGTCTTCATAACGCAGGCTGATGGCGAGACCGTCGAATTTCAGCTCAGTGGCGTAAGCAATGTCGGTCTCGGAAGACAAGCCATCCTTGACGCGTTTGTCGAAGGCAAGGATGTCTTCGTCGTCGAAACCATTGCCCAGCGACAGCATCGGGATCGCGTGACGCACCTGCTCGAATTGCGGCAGCGGCGCGCCGCCGACCCGCTGGGTGGGCGAATCGCTGGTGGCCAGTTCGGGATGTTCCTGTTCCAATGCTTGCAGCTCGTGGAACAACTTGTCGTATTCGGCGTCGGGAATGCTGGGATTGTCGAGGACGTAGTAGGCGTGGTTATGACGGTTCAATGCCGCCTTGAGCCAAGCCGCCCGCGCAGGCCAGTCGCCTGGCGCTGCGGGTGCTGAATGTGAATCTGGATGCATGGTAGGAGCGCTCAAGTAGCGCGCAAGCTTAACTGAAGAGGCGCATTGCGCGCTTGGAACCGGCTGGGATTTCTGCCGATTCCATAGCGCTGTAGAACGCGCCGACCTGCTCGGCGATATCGCTCAGCGCAGCATCCGACAGCAATTGGTCGCTGTCGTCGACCACGGTGCCGCCCAGGCGCATGGCCAGCGAGCGTGCGCAGGCGATCATGGCGCCGTAACCGTCGCGGGCCGGGCCGACGCGCGGCACGTCCAGCAACAGCGTGAGGCGATCGGTGGTTTCCGCTGCGCCGGTAACGTTGGTCGACATCGAGAACAGGACTTCGCCCTCGCCGTCCTGCATGACCAGATGGCCGTCGGTGCGACGATCGAAGCCTTGGCGGGTCAACGCCGCAAGCAAGGTAGTGACGTTCCACGGCGCACCATTGGAGCGCACGTTAACGCCCAGCTGGACGTCGTGATCCATGACGAACTGGTGCAGCGCTTGCGCCGTTTTCATCACGTCGATCATGTCGGGGATTTCCGGCTCGGCGCCGATCGCGTCGGTGAACTCGCGCAGACGCACGATCAATTCGGAATATTCCAGTTCGTTGAGTCCGTTATTGCGATTGGCCAGTTGCACCCCGGCCAGCAAGGCGTTATAGGAGCTGCCGTGGCCGATCGGCTCCCATTCGCCTTCCGTGGTGCGCCCCACGAAATTCACGGTCTTGTTGCCGACATGGCGCAGGTTCTGTACGCCCGGCAACAGCTTCTCGCCGCGCACCGCCACTTCCAACGCAATCGGGATAATGCAATCGACCAGCTCGTCGACCGGCAATTCGCGCTGCGGCGCTGCCAGCGTTTGTCCCCCTTGCCCCGCTTGCTCTCCGGCAAACATCTCGGTGTCGTTCAACGTCGCTTCGACATGGCTCAGGTCGGTGTTGAGGTTATCGACGTTCAATGGATCGGCCAGATAGTCGTCATGGCTGTCGAGCGGTGTATCGATCGACAGATAGGGTTCGACCGGCGTATCGAGATCGGCTTCCGTGACCGGTGGCGTGATCGGCTGCTGTTCCGGCGCCGGCACTTGCGGACGACGCTCCGGCATCTGGTAAAGCTCGGGCTCGACGCGGTCATCGTCGTCGTACATCGACAGCGGCGACTTCGCAGCGGGCGCCGGCTGCACGGGAGCAGGCGCAGTCTGGAACGATGGCGGTGCGGCTGCGGCCGGCGTATTCCTGGCTACCGGCTTGGTCGGGGCAAGCGGTTGCGTGGCGCTGTCGGCGTTCATCAGCACATCGTCATGGTCCGACGAAAATGCGCGCTCGACGGTCTTGCGTGTCTTGTGCTCCTGCCATTTATTGTAGGAAATCACGCCCACGACGATCACGCCGCCGATGACGATCAGGCTGGTCTGGAGGTCTGTCATGCCGAATGCACCCTGGAATTTTTCTTGGAAGCGAGGCGCGCTGCGGCATTGCCGGCGCCGGCCATCACTGCGGTGGTTGAGAAAATTGCAGTTGCTGCAGCCGCTGCGGCCTTGCCTTGGCGGGCGGCGCGACGGATATCAACTGCGTTCAGTTCGAGAAAACTGGTCATAACTGGTCTTTGTGGATTCCTGAGAGTCGGCGGAACACGTCGTTCAATTGTTTCCTGTAACCATCCGTACAACGGCAAAAGTACGCCTGGTCCGCCATTACCGTCTTGTTATTCTTTGTCTGGATCGCTTCGCAACAGCAGCGCTGAAGTCCCGCTAAAGCCCTTGTATGACAAGCTGTTCAGGGTAGTGTTCCCCCTTGGGCTTGTCAAGCTGTCCGGCCTATGAAAAACGGCGCGTCAGCGCCGGAATTCGCGACGCGCGCACGGCATGCAAAACCAGACGGCCTAAGCCGCCTGCACCTCCGACGTGAAGTTGGCCGCCGCTTCCATGTCCACCGCCACGATGCGCGACACGCCCTGCTCCTGCATGGTCACGCCGATCAGCTGGTTGGCCATTTCCATCGCGATCTTGTTATGCGAGATGAACAGGAACTGGGTGTTCGACGACATGCGCTTGACCATGTTGCAGAAGCGCTCGGTGTTGGCGTCGTCGAGCGGCGCATCCACTTCGTCCAGCAGGCAGAACGGCGCGGGGTTCAACTGGAACATCGAGAACACCAACGCAGTCGCGGTCAACGCCTTTTCACCACCGGACAACAAGTGGATCGTTGCATTCTTCTTGCCGGGCGGTTGCGCCATGACCTGCACGCCGGAATCGAGGATTTCGTCGCCGGTCATGATCAGCTTGGCCTGGCCGCCGCCGAACAGGATCGGGAACAACTCGGCAAAGTGGCCGTTGACCTTGTCGAAGGTGTCCTGCAGCAAGCCGCGGGTTTCGATGTCGATCTTGTGGATGGCGTCCTGCAGCGTAGTGATCGCTTCGTTGAGATCGGCGTGCTGGGCGTCGAGGAAGTTCTTGCGTTCGGATGCGGTCGCGAGTTCATCCAGCGCTGCCAGGTTGACCGCGCCGAGCGCCGCGATGGCGTTGGTCAGCCGGGTCACTTCGCCTTGCAGGTAGGACGGGCGCATATCGTCGGTGAGCTTTTCAGCCAGCGCCGCTTCGTCGGCCTGAGTGCTGGCCAGCGCTTCGGTGAATTGCTCCTGGTTCAGGCGCGCCGCCTGTTCCTTCAGCTGCAGTTCGGTAATGCGGTCGCGCTGCGGCTGCAGGCTGCGCTCGGCTTGCAAACGTGCTTCTTCGTGATGGCGCAGCTGTTGCGACAGCTGATCGAGTTCGTGACGCGCATCGGCCAGCGCACGCTCCTGGTCGGTGCGCTTGTCCAGCAAAGATTGCAGACCGGCTTGCGCGGCCTGGTCGTCGAGGCTTTCCAGTTCCAGGCTGCCCTGTTGCATGCTGGCAAACAATTGCGCGGCTTGCTCCAGCGCGGTGGCGATGCTGCGCTTGAGTTCGTCGATCTTGTTGCGTTGCGACTTCTCGGAGAACTCGGCTTCCTGTGCGGCGCGCTCCAGCTCGCGCAGACGCAGGCGTGCATCGTTGAGCTGCTGTTCCTTGCTGAGGTAGTCGGTCTGGCCGTTTTCGTGCGACTCCTGCAACTCGGCCAACTCGATGTCGAGCTGTTCGAACTTGGCTTCGGATTCGGCCTTGATCTGTTGCTGTTCGACTTCCTGTATTTCGATTTCAGCGAGGTCGGCGACGATCTGCGTGCTGCGCTGATTGAAGCGCTCCTGCACCTCAGACAGCTTCATCACTTCGATCTGCAGGCTATGCACCGCCTGGGTCAGGCCGGCCACGCGTTGGCGCAGCTCCTGCAGGCGCTGGGTGGCGCCGGTCATCGCGGCGTCGGCGCGCACCGCACGCGACTTGGCTTCTTCCGCCAGCATGGATTGGGCGCGCTGCTGCTTGGTCAGGTTTTCGATTTCCTGCTGGCGCGCCAGCATGCCGTCCTGCTCCGAATCGGAGGCGTAGAACCGCACGCTCGACTGGCTCACCACGTGACCTTGCCTGGTCACGAAGAAAGCGCCGGCCGGCAACTTGCTGCGATCGACGAAAGCACTGGCGGTATCGTCCGCAATGAAGACGTTGTGCAGCCAGTCCTGCATCAGTGCACGCAAACCCGGATCGTTGAGTTGCAGCAGGTTGATGAATGGCTTCAGCCCATTCGGCGCCGGTTCGGCCGGAGCGGCGCCGGGATTCGGTGCGAACAGCGCCAGCTTGGCCGGCGGTGCATCGTTGAAGAAGGCCTTGGCCCAGTCCAGGTTCGACACCTCCAGCGCCGACATGCGCTCGCGCAACACCGACTCCAGCGAGGTTTCCCAGCCGGCGTCGATGTGCAGCTTTTGCCAAAGGCGCGGCAGATTGGCCAGTTCGTGCTTTTCCAGCCACGGCTGCACCTTGCCTTGGGTCTGTACGCTTTCCTGCAATTGCTTGAGGGCCGACTGGCGCGCTTCCAGCTGCGCCAGGTCGGACGTTTCCTTGCTGACCAGCTCCTGCGCGGTGCGGCGTTCCTCTTCCAGCTTCGGCTGTTGTTCCTGCGCCTCTTCAAGGTACATGGACGCTTCTTCCAGCGCCGCCTGTTTTTCTTCCAGCTGCAGCTTGAGGTTGGACAAGTGCGCGTCGTCAGGCATGTTCAAGCCGCTCTTTTCCTGCGCCAGACGTTCGCGGCGCACGGCCAGGCCGGACAGGATATTGGAGGCGTTGCGCTGATGCGCTGATTCAAGTTCGATCTGTTGCTGGATCTGCATGATCTTGCCGCGCGACTCGGTGGTCTTGAGTTGCGCTTCGCGCCATGCCTGCTCCAGCGTCGGCACCTTGTCGTTGCCGTCCTGCACGGCTTGCTGGGCCTGCTCGACGCGCATGCCTTGCTCTTCAAGCTGGATCTCGGCTTCGGCCAGGTCGTCCTGATGCTGCGTGCCCTGGCGTTGCCATTGGTCGCGTTGCGCAGTGAGCGAATTAAGTTGCGATTGCAGGCGGTTGCGCGATTCGATGACGAACTTGATCTGCGCTTCCAGACTGCCGATTTCGGAATTGGTCTGGTACAAATGGCCTTGCGCCGTATGCAAACGATCGCCGGCGCCGTAATGGGCCTGGCGCATGTGCTCCAGCTCGGTTTCGACGTGGCGCAGCTTGGCGGTCTGTTCTTCCAGATCGATTTGCGCGCGTTCGATTTCGCGGAAGAATTTTTCCTGCTCGGCCTTGGCTTCGTTCTTGCGCAGCAGCCAGAGCAGCTTTTGCTTCTCTTCCTGATCGCCGGTGAGTTCGTTGAACTTCTTGGCGACGGCGGCCTGCGCTTCCAGCTTTTCGAGGTTGGTGTTGAGCTCGCGCAGGATGTCTTCCAGGCGGGTCAGGTTTTCGCGCGTGTCGTGCAGGCGATTTTCGGTTTCGCGGCGGCGTTCCTTGTACTTCGATACGCCGGCGGCTTCTTCGAGGAAGATGCGCAGTTCTTCCGGACGCGCTTCGATGATGCGCGAAATCATGCCCTGGCCGATGATCGCGTAAGCGCGCGGGCCGAGGCCGGTGCCGAGGAAGATGTCCTGGATGTCGCGGCGGCGCACCGCCTGGTTGTTGATGTAGTACGACGAAGTGCCGTCGCGCGTAAGGGTGCGCTTGACGGCGATTTCGGCGTATTGGCCCCATTGGCCGGCAGCCTTGCCCATGGCGTTGTCGAACACCAGTTCGACGGAAGCCCGCCCGGCCGGCTTGCGGTTGGTGGAACCGTTGAAAATGACGTCCTGCATCGATTCGCCGCGCAGCTCCGAGGCTTTCGATTCGCCCAACACCCAGCGCACGGCGTCAATGATGTTGGACTTGCCGCAACCGTTGGGGCCCACCACGCCCACAAGCTGTCCCGGCACCTGGAAATTCATCGGATCGACGAAAGACTTGAATCCTGACAATTTAATGGAATTTAAGCGCACGTTATCTACAATTTCACAGAGTTTGACGGAAGCAGGCAAATTCGCCCGCAATAGCCCGGTATCATAACATTCGGAGAGGTAAAAACGCTCGATTCAGGGCCGCCAAGACCAATCGCTACTGCCGTATCCCGGCGCTTAAAACAATAAACGGCCTGTCCGGCTACCCGGACAAACCGTTATTGCGGCGGCCTGAACCCGGCCTCGGAAGCAGCGTTTCCTTAAAAGGTCTCCCAGTCGCCGTCGTCGGCCGGGTGCGAAGCGGATGACGACTTGGCCGGCGCGGACTTCGGCGCGGCCGCTACACGGGCGACTGTAGGAACAGCTTTGCGCGGCGCTGCAGCAGATGCAGCAGATGCAGCCTTCGGCGCCGCCCGGGTTGCAGTCGCAGCGGCGCGAACCGCCGGCGCCGCGGCAACGGCAGCAGCGCCTTCCGCCTGGAAGAACGCCACGGCGTCCTTCAGGCGGCGTGCCTGCTCTTCCAGCGAACCGGCTGCAGCTGCGGCCTGCTCCACCAGCGCAGCGTTCTGCTGCGTGGCCTGGTCCATTTGCGTAATCGCCAGGTTGACCTGGCCGATGCCGCTGCTTTGCTCCTCGGTCGCGGAGGAAATTTCGCCCATGATATCGGTCACGCGCTGCACCGCATTGACCACTTCACCCATGGTCTGGCCGGCGCGCTGGACCAGCTCCGAACCGCTGTCGACGCGCGTGACCGAATCGTCGATCAACTGCTTGATTTCCTTGGCGGCCTGCGCGCTGCGCTGCGCCAGGCTGCGCACTTCGGAAGCCACCACCGCAAAGCCGCGCCCCTGCTCGCCGGCGCGCGCGGCTTCCACCGCCGCATTCAACGCGAGAATGTTGGTCTGGAACGCAATGCCGTCGATCACGCCGATGATGTCCGCAATCTTGCGCGAGCTTTCCGTGATCCCTTGCATGGTGTCGACGACTTGCCCCACCACGTCGCCGCCGCGACGCGCGATATCGGATGCGGTGTTGGCCAGCTGCCCGGCCTGGCGTGCATTGTCGGCGTTCTGTTTCACGGTCGAGGTGAGTTCTTCCATGCTGGATGCGGTTTCTTCCAGCGATGCCGCCTGCTGCTCGGTGCGCGAAGACAGGTCCATGTTGCCGGCGGCGATTTCCTTGGCGCCCGTATCGATGGAGTCGGTGCCGCTGCGGATGCCGCCGATCACCGACGATAATCGCTCGCGCATCACGCTCATTTCATACAGCAGGCTGGTCTTGTCTCCCGCCCGCGTCTTGATCGCCATGGTCAGGTCGCCGGACGCAATGCGCGACGCCACCCCGACCGCATAGGCCGGTTCGCCGCCGAGGCTACGCGTGATATTGCGGATGATTGCCAGCATCATCGCCGACACCACGACGCCGATCACGATCAGGATGCCGGCCAGCTTCAGCAGGTTCTTGTAGAAATCGCTTTCAACGTCATTGAGGAAGACGCCTGACACCAGCAGCCAGTCCCACGGCTGGTAGTAGATCAGGTAGCTGACTTTCTGCGTGCGATTGGTATCGTCGGCGCCCGGCAGGCGTCCCATGTAATTGACGTAGCCGCGCTGCTGCGCCTTGCCCACCTTGACCATGTCGACGTAGTACAGCTTGCCGTCGCTGTCCTTGCGGTCGCCAACGTTCTTGCCGACCACGCTCTTGTTGGTCGGATGCATCAGCACCACCGGTTTGGAGTCGAAGACGAAGATGTAATTATCGTTGTCGTAACGCATTGCCGCGATGCGCTCCAATGCCTGTTTCTGGGCATCCGCCAGCGAGGTCTTGCCGGCGGCGACTTCGGCCGCGTAACTCTTGAGAATGCCTTCGGCGGTTTCGACGACGCGCTTGAGTCCGGCCTCCCGCTCGTTGATCATGTTTTGCCGGGTGTTGAGCGCCGACCACGCCGCCAGCACCAGCAGGCCGATCCACATGACGACCAGCGCCAGCAGCAGTTTCGCCTTTAATGTTTTCATACTTGCAACTCCGTTCGTTCCAGATTGGGGAGATTTATTCTTGAATCGCAAACGATAGCTTACTTTTCGGCAAGTACATCTTGCGAACAGCGTGGTTTCCCGGCTGCGATTGTTCAATTTGCTGCGCTGCCGCAGTCTTGACCTCCTTAGCCCATCATCCCGGCAACAATCAGTATAATGTCGCCCTATCCCACCCTCGCTACGCGCCTTCGTGAATCCATTGTGAATCCATTACTCAACAAGCTGCAGCCTTACCCGTTCGAAAAACTGAAGAACCTCTTTTCCGACGTCACGCCCAATCCCGATTATCGCCACATCAGCCTGGGCATCGGCGAACCCAAGCATCCGACCCCGGCGTTCATCAAGCAAGCCTTGACCGACAACCTGGGCGGACTGGCGACCTATCCCACCACGATAGGCTCCGACGCGCTGCGCAGCGCCATCGCCGGTTGGTTGGAACGCCGCTATGGTTTGCCGAAAATCGATCCGGCCAGCCAGGTGCTACCGGTCAATGGATCGCGCGAAGCATTGTTCTCGTTGACGCAAACAGTGGTCGATCCGTCACAAAAAGATGCGCTGGTGATCTGCCCGAATCCGTTCTATCAAATCTACGAAGGCTCGGCCTACTTGTCGGGCGCGCAGCCGTATTTCGTCAATTCGGATCCGGCGCGCAATTTCGCTCCCGACTTCAGCCAGGTGCCGGACGACATCTGGCCGCGCGTCAAGCTGCTGTTCCTGTGCTCGCCGGGCAATCCGACCGGCGCCGTGCTGTCGCTCGATGACTGGAAGAAACTGTTCGAACTCTCCGACCGCTACGGCTTCGTGATCGCCTCCGACGAATGCTATTCGGAAATCTATTTCAAGGAAGAAGCCCCATTGGGCGGCCTCGAAGCGGCGCACAAGCTGGGCCGCGGCTACGATCGCCTGATCGCTTTCTCCAGCCTGTCGAAGCGCTCCAACGTGCCAGGCATGCGTTCGGGCTTCGTGGCCGGCGACGCCGCAATCCTGAAGAAATTCCTGCTGTATCGCACCTATCATGGCGGCGCCATGAGCCCGTCCATCCAGAACGCCTCCATTGCCGCCTGGAACGACGAGACCCACGTGCAGGAAAACCGCGCCAAATACATCAAGAAATTCAGCCAGGTGACGCCCTTGCTGCAGGAAGTGCTGGACGTGTCCCTGCCGGACGCCAGCTTTTACCTGTGGGCCAAGGTCGACAAACTGACCTCGATCAGCGACACCGAATACGCCAAGCGCCTCTATGCCGAATATAATGTGACGGTATTGCCCGGCAGTTACCTGGCGCGCGAAGCCAACGGCGTCAACCCGGGCCAGCAGCGCATCCGCATGGCGCTGGTCGCCGAGGTGGAAGAATGTCTGGAAGCGGCGCAACGCATCGCCGCTTTCACACGCAAACTGGCCGCCGCATAAGGTTTCTCAGCACCTCTGCCATCCCGGACGGCGTTTCCACTGCGCACCTCAGCATCAGGGAACGACGGCTTGGTTTTTATTCATTTTTCAACCTAGATAAAACAAGATGACTCAATCCATCCAGCAAATCATCGACCAGGCGTGGGAAGACCGCGCCAGCCTGTCGCCGAAGACCGCACCTGCCGACATCCGCAACGCCGTGGCGGAAGTCATCGCCGGCCTGAACGAAGGCACCCTGCGCGTGGCGGATCGTCAAAGCGTCGGCCAATGGCAAGTCAACCAATGGGTCAAGAAAGCCATCCTGCTGTCGTTCCGCCTGGAAGACAACGTCCCGGTTGGCTCGGGCATCCCCGGCTATCCGCAGTTCTACGACAAGGTCCCGACCAAGTTCGCCAACTACACCGCTGAAGACTTCGCCAAGGGCGGCTTCCGCGTGGTGCCGCCGGCAGTTGCCCGCCATGGCTCCTTCATCGGCAAGAACGTCGTGCTGATGCCGTCCTACGTCAACATCGGCGCTTATGTCGATGAAGGCGCGATGGTCGACACCTGGGCCACCGTCGGTTCCGCCGCGCAAATCGGCAAGAACGTCCACTTGTCCGGCGGCGTCGGCATCGGCGGCGTGCTCGAGCCTGTGCAAGCCGGCCCGGTCATCATCGAAGACAACTGCTTCATTGGCGCGCGTTCGGAAGTCGTCGAAGGCGTGATCGTCGAAGAAAACTCGGTGCTGTCGATGGGTGTCTACATCGGCCAGTCGACCAAGATCTACGATCGCGAAACCGGTGAAGTGCATTACGGCCGCGTGCCGGCCGGCTCCGTCGTGGTGCCGGGCAACCTGCCGTCGAAGGATGGCAAGTACAGCCTGTACGCTGCGATCATCGTCAAGAAGGTCGATGCGCAAACCCGTTCGAAGACCTCGATCAACGAACTGCTGCGCGGCGCCTGATCAGCATCGCAGCACCATGAATTGCCGGCGCGTGCCGGCAATTCTGTTTGCAGCAAACCAAGAGATATGGCCGGCATGCATGACGCCGGCCTTCACTTTTTGTAAAACAGGATGTTGATTTCATGAGCAAGCAAGTCACTCTCTACGGCATTCCCAACTGCGACACGGTCAAGAAGGCGCGCACCTGGCTCGATGCCAATGGCGTCGCGTATACCTTCCACGATTTCAAGAAGGCAGGCCTCGACGCCAGCCTGGTCAAAACCTGGCTCAAGGACATCCCTTGGGACACGCTGGTCAATCGCAAAGGTACGACCTGGCGCGGCCTGTCCGACGAACGCAAGGCGAGCATTACCGACAACGCCAGCGCCACGGCGCTGATCGTCGAGCTGCCGTCCATCGTCAAGCGCCCGGTGCTGCAAACCGGTGAAGCGCCTACGCACGTCGGTTTTACCGCAGACCTTTATCAACAGATTTTCAAGAACTGATTGCACGAATTCATCATGAGCAAAACCCTTGCCCTGACCCAGGAACTGATCGCCCTCTCCTCCGTGACGCCGGAAGACAAAGGCTGCCAGACGCGCCTGGCCGAACTGCTGGCGCCGCTCGGCTTCGTCTGCGAAACCATCCAGTCCGGCGCCGTCACCAACCTGTGGGCGCGCAAGGGCACCGCGCAGCCGCTGCTGGCGTTTGCGGGGCATACCGACGTGGTGCCGACCGGCCCGGTCGACAAATGGCAATCGCCGCCGTTCGTGCCGACCCAACGCGACGGCAAGCTGTTCGGCCGCGGCGCCTCCGACATGAAGACCTCGATTGCGGCAATGGTGGTCGCCGTGGAAGAATTTCTCGCCGCGCATCCCGACCACAAGGGTTCGATCGGTTTCCTGATCACCAGCGACGAGGAAGGTCCCGCCACCGACGGTACGGTGATCGTCTGCAACCAACTGAAGGCGCGCGGCGAACAACTCGACTATTGCATCGTCGGTGAACCGACTTCGGCCAAGCAGCTTGGCGACATGATCAAGAACGGCCGCCGCGGCACCATGTCCGGCAAGCTCATCGTCAAGGGCATCCAGGGCCACATCGCCTATCCGCAACTGGCGAAGAATCCGATCCACCTGGCGGCGCCGGTACTCGCCGAACTCGTCGCCGAGAGGTGGGACGAAGGCAATGAATACTACCTGCCGACCTCGTGGCAGATGTCGAACATCCACGGCGGCACCGGCGCGTCGAACGTGATCCCGGGCGACGTCGTGATCGACTTCAATTTCCGTTTCTCGACCGCCAGCACGGTGGAAGGTTTGCAGCAGCGCGTCCATGCCATCCTGGACAAGCACGCGCAGGCTCAAACTTTTGAGTACGACCTGAAATGGACCGTCGGCGGCTTGCCGTTCCTGACGCCGCGCGGCAACCTGAGCGATGCATTGGCCTCGGCGATCAAGGCCGAGACCGGCCTCGACACCGAACTGTCGACCACAGGCGGCACCTCCGATGGCCGTTTCATCGCGCAGATCTGCCCGCAGGTGATCGAATTCGGACCGCCCAACGACAGCATCCACAAGATCGACGAATACATCGAAGTGCGCTACATCGATCCACTGAAGAACATCTATCGCCGCACCATGGAAAACCTGTTGCTGTAGTCCTGCAGCGGACTCAACCAGCCGACCCCATTCATTATGTACAGACCGAGAATATCGATCATGACGCCAAACAATTTCGCCACCGTGCGCGACATCCTGCGCTACGCCATCACCAGCTTCAATACCGAGAAGCTGTTCTTCGGCCATGGCACCAACAACGCCTTCGATGAAGCCGCCTACCTGATCCTGCACACGCTGAAACTGCCGCTGGACCAGCTCGAACCCTTCCTCGACGCGCGCCTGCTGCAAGGCGAGATCGACAATCTGCTGCGCGTCATCATGCGCCGCACCGAAGATCGCGTACCGGCCGCTTACATTACCAACGAAGCCTGGTTGGGAGGTTATCGCTTTTTCGTCGATGAACGCGTGATCGTGCCGCGCTCCTTCATCGCCGAGCTGATTCCGGAATATTTTTCCCCGTGGGTGCAGGATCCCGCCCAGATCGAAAATATCCTTGACCTGTGCACCGGCTCCGGCTGCCTGCCGATCCTGTTGGCCGATGCGTTTCCGCAGGCGCGCATTGACGCGGTCGACATTTCACCGGAAGCGCTGCAAGTGGCGCGCCGCAACGTCGATGACTATGACCTGGGCGATCGCATCAACCTGGTCGAATCGGATCTTTATGCCAAATTGCCGGCGCGCAAGTATGACCTGATCATCAGCAATCCCCCTTACGTCAATTCGGACTCGATGGGCAAGCTGCCGAAGGAATACCTGCAGGAACCGCAAATCGCGCTGGCCGGCGGCAAGGACGGCATGGACCTGGTGCGCAAGATCGTCAAGGGCGCCGCACAACGCCTGACGCCGAACGGCGTACTGATCGTCGAGATCGGCAACGAACGCGCCTACGCCGAAGCCGCCTTCCCCGACCTGGAACTGACCTGGGTCACGACCAGCGCCGGCGACGACATGGTGTTCCTGGTGACAGCTGATCAATTGCAGCACCTGTCCTGATCGTTTTCGTCTGATTTTTTGAGTCGTTTTTCAACCTGAGCTTTGCTCTTCGTTTCCACTTGATTTTTATTCTTTGATTGCAGTTTCCCGATGATTCGTTTTCAGCAAGTCACCCTGGCCCGCGGCGTTAAACCCTTGCTGGAGAATGTCGATGTCACCCTCAACCCGGGCGACAAGATCGGCCTCATCGGCGCCAACGGCGCCGGCAAATCCAGCCTGTTCGCCATGCTGCGCGGCGAATTGCATGCCGACCAGGGCAACATCGACTATCCGGCCAAATGGCGCGTCGCCTATGTCGCCCAGGAAACCCCGGCGCTCGACCGCGCTGCAGTTGAATACGCGATCGACGGCGACGTCACCTTGCGCCGCCTGGAAGCCCAGCTGGCTGCGGCGGAAGCCGAACCGGAAAGCGCAGAAAACGGTATCCGCATCGGTGAATTGTATGGCGCCCTGGCCGACGCCGATGTCTACACGGTGCGCTCGCGCGCCGAGCAATTGCTGCTCGGCCTGGGCTTCACGCTGGAACAGATGGAACGCCCGGTCGCGAGCTTCTCCGGCGGCTGGCGCATGCGCCTGAACCTGGCGCAGGCGCTGATGTGTCCATCCGATCTGCTGCTGCTCGATGAACCGACCAACCACTTGGATCTGGACGCCATCATCTGGCTGGAAGACTGGCTCAAGCGCTATGCCGGCACGCTGATCATCATTTCCCATGATCGCGACTTCCTCGACGGCGTGGTCAACGTGATCGTGCATATCGACGAACGCAAGCTGAAGCGTTATTCGGGCAATTACTCCGCTTTCGAACGCCAACGCGCCGCCCAGCTCGAACTGGCGGCCGGCATGATCGAGAAGCAGATGCGCCAGCGCGCGCATTTGCACTCGTTCATCGACCGCTTCAAGGCCAAGGCCAGCAAAGCCAGACAGGCGCAGAGCCGCATGAAGGCGCTGGCGAAAATGGAAGAACTGGCGCCCTTGCGCGCTGCCGCCGAGTTTTCCTTTGAGTTCCGAGAGCCGCTGTCGGCGCCGAATCCATTGCTGGTCATGGAAAAAGTCAACGCCGGCTATCGCAGCGAAGATCCGGAAACCTACGAAATCTCCGAAAAAGTCATCGTCGGCGGCATCGACTTCTCGCTGCAGACCGGCCAGCGCATCGGCTTGCTCGGCGTCAACGGCGCCGGTAAATCGACGCTGATCAAAACCATCGCCAACGAACTCAACCCGATCGCCGGCACCGCCCAGTTCGGCAAGGGCCTGGTGATCGGCTACTTCGCCCAGCATCAGGTCGAAATGCTGCGCCACGACGAATCACCGCTGTGGCATCTGGCGCGCATCGCGCCGGACGTGCGCGAGCAGGAGCTGCGCAACTTCCTCGGCAGCTTCAACTTCAACGGCGTCATGGCATCGTCGAGCATCGCGCCTTTTTCCGGCGGCGAAAAGGCACGCCTGGCGCTGGCGCTGATCGTCTGGCAACGCCCCAACCTGCTGCTGCTCGATGAACCGACCAACCATCTGGACCTGGAAACCCGTGAAGCCCTGACGATGGCGCTGGCGCAATTCGAGGGCACGCTGGTTCTGGTGTCCCATGATCGCCATCTGCTGCGCGCCACTACCGACCAGTTCCTGATCGTCGCCGACGGAAAATTGCAGCCGTTCGATGGCGATCTCGACGATTACCGCGACTGGCTGTTCAAGACCAAGCTGGCCGCCAAGAACAGCGCAACGGAAGCGGCGCAAGCTGCCGCCGCCAAGCCGAAGGCCGAGCCAAAGATCGAGCAGAAGGCACCGGAACCGGTCGCCGCCGTAGCTGCAGCCCCCGTCGGCGACCGTCGCGAACAAAAGCGCCTGGACGCCGGCGAACGCCAGCGTCTGGCCGGTCTGAAAAAGCCGATCGAATCACGCATCAAGCGCCTGGAAGAACAGATCGCCAAATGCAATGAAAAAAAAACCGCCATTGACGCCCGCCTGGCTGCACCGGATATCTACGACGCCGCCAACAAGGAAGAACTGAAAAAACTGATCGCCGACCAGGCCTATTGCACCAAGGAACTGGAGCAACTTGAAGAAGACTGGCTGGGGCAGCAGGAAGCGCTGGAGCAACTGGTCGCCTGAGGACGATCTGTTTCTTTGCGAAAAAGGCTGGCCGGGACAAAGCGACGCCAGATCGGTTTTATCCGGCCGCCCCATATAAACTTCTTACGTAGATGTCTTTGGTCTAAGATTGAAAAACGATTAAGCTGCTCGCATATCGGGTTTCCACCGATCAATCAATACAGAACATCAAAAGGAACAGACATGGCATTCACTTCATTCCGCAAATTGTCCCCCTTGCTGGCCGGCTTGCTGCTGGTCGGGGCCACTGTCGGCGCACATGCAGCGGACCTGCTCGACACCGTCAAGGCGCGCGGCACGCTGAAGGTAGCGCTGGAAGGCAACTATCCTCCGTTCAACTTCAAGGATCCGAAGACCAGCGAACTGACCGGCTTTGAAGTCGATGTCGCCAAGCTGCTGGCTGCCAAGCTCGGCCTCAAGCCCGAATTTACCACCACCGAGTGGAGCGGCATCCTGGCAGGCCTGGGCGCCGGCAAGTATGACGTCATCATCAACCAGGTCGGCATCACCGACGAGCGTCAAAAGGCGTTCGACTTTTCCGATCCGTACACTCTCTCCAGCGCGCAGCTGATCGTGCGCAAGGATGAGAAGCGCGAATTCAAGAGCTTGGAAGACCTGAAGGGCAAGAAACTCGGCTTGGGCCAAGGCACCAACTTCGAACAAAAGGCCAAGAGCGTTCCCGGTATCGAAGTCAAGACTTATCCGGGCTCGCCTGAATACCTGGCCGACCTGGCCAGCGGCCGTATCGATGCCGCATTGAACGACAGCCTGCTGGTCGGCTACCTGCTGAAGTCGGCGAATCTGCCGCTCAAGGGCGGATCGCCGATCGGCGCCGTCGACAAGATCGGCATCCCGTTCCAGAAGGGCAATCCGCAATTCAAGGCGGCCTTGAACAAGGCCTTGGCCGAAATCCTGAAGGACGGCAGCTTCAAGCAAGCATCGATCAAGTGGTTCGGCATTGACGTAAGCAAGCCGCCGACCGCACAATAAGCTTCGGATTCCTTTTTCAAACCGATATCCCCGCACTGTTGCGGGGATATTTTTATTTGCCGACAACAATGGAAATTTGGGATTTGCTGCATCAGGCGGCGCCGATCATGTTAAGAGGGGTCGGCTATACGCTGCTGTTCGCCCTGTCTTCGATGCTGGGCGGACTGGTGCTGGGTTTCGTGCTGGCGGTGGCGCGCATCGTACCGTGGAAACTGGTGCACTGGCCGGCTGCAGTCTATGTCAGCCTGATGCGCGGCACGCCGTTGCTGGTGCAGATTTTCGTGGTCTATTACGGCCTGCCCAGCGTCGGCATCGAATTCTCGCCGCTCATGGCGGGGGTGCTGACGCTGAGCCTGAATGCCGGCGCATATTTGTCGGAGAGTCTGCGCGGCGCCATCCTCGGCGTCACCCGGGGCCAGTGGAGCGCCAGCTACAGCCTCGGCCTGACCTACCCGCAAACGCTGCGCTACGTGGTGGTGCCGCAGGCGATCCGCATTGCGGTGCCGTCCATGAGCAATACGCTCATCAGCCTGATCAAGGACACTTCGCTGGTCTCGGTCATCACGGTCACCGAACTGATGCTGTCGACCAAGGAAATCATTGCGGTCACCTTCCGGCCGCTGCCTTTGTACATTGCTGCGGCGATGGTGTACTGGTTCCTGAGCATCTGCTTTGAAGCATTGCAGCACCGGCTGGAGAAAAAACTGGGACGCGCGCATCAGACCTGATCATGCCTTCGACACGCGTCGCCCATGAAAAAGCCCGGACTGTTCAGTCCGGGCTTTTTGTTGTCGTTCATGTCCGTCGTCAGCGTTTGACGCGGTAAATATCCTGTCCGGCTTCGTCAATCTGGCGCCGCAATTCACGCCGCTCATCCGGACTCAGTTTGCCTCGGCGCTGGTTGGCGTCCTGCTCTTGCTGCTGAGGCCGGCTCCCGCCATTACCAAAATTATTGCCACCCTGATGACGAAAATCCGTCGGTTGCGCCGGGCCGCCGCGCGAGCCTTCAGGCGGTCGAGCCAGCGCGCCGGCAGCGCTCACTGCAAGCACTACTGCGGCAATACCTATCCTTTTGATTACGGCAATATTCATAGCGGCATTTTTCCAGATTTCCAAGCCATCGACAAAGTACTTCATCAACGTAGCCAGTGTAGGTTGCCCGCCCGGATGGTATAAGATGATTAAGGTAAGGTATGTAACAGTTTGTAATCTTTGGGCTGTTACATATTGCCGATCGCCGCGAAGACGCTACCATAACGCCATGAATACGACCAACACAAGCACTACAGCCACGCCGGGCCACCAATCGAAAATTCTGGTGGTCGATGACGACATCCGTTTGCGCGACCTGCTGCGCCGTTACCTGACCGAGCAAGGCTTCAACGTCGTCACGGCGGAAAACGCCCAGGCGATGAACAAGCTATGGATCCGCGAGCGCTATGACCTGCTCGTGCTGGACCTGATGCTGCCTGGCGAAGACGGCCTCGCCATTTGCCGTCGCCTGCGCGGCGCCGGCGACCAGACGCCGATCATCATGCTGACAGCCAAGGGGGAAGACGTGGACCGCATCATCGGTCTTGAAATGGGCGCCGACGACTACCTGCCCAAGCCGTTCAATCCACGCGAACTGGTGGCACGCATCAATGCGGTGCTGCGCCGCAAAGGTCCAGACGAATTGCCGGGCGCACCGTCGGAATCGCCGGAGTCGTTCGAGTTCGGCGAATTCGTGCTCGATCTTGGTACCCGTACCTTGAAGAAAAAAGGCGAGACCGTGCCGCTGACCACCGGTGAATTCTCGGTGCTGAAAGTATTCGCACGCAATGCCCGCCAGCCGCTGTCACGCGAGAAGTTGATGGAAATGGCGCGCGGCCGCGAATACGAAGTCTTCGACCGCAGCCTCGATGTGCAGATTTCACGCCTGCGCAAACTGATCGAACCCGATCCGGCCAATCCCCTTTACATCCAGACCGTGTGGGGACTCGGCTACGTCTTCATTCCCGAGGGCAAGCCGCGCTGATGCGCCTACCCAATCCGGCCACCGGCATTCACAACATGAGCTATCAAGCGCGCCAACGATGGTTCAGCAACGGTCTGTTCTGGCGCACCTTCTTTTTACTGACCTTCCTGATCACCGCCAGCATGGTGGCGTGGGTGGCCAGCTTCCGCATGGTGGAGCGCGGCCCGCGCGCCGAACAGCTCGCGGCACAGATCGTCTCCGTCGTCACCATCACGCGCGCCGCCCTGACCCACTCGGCGCCGGAAATGCGCCGCGAATTGCTGTTCGACCTGGCCAGCAATGAAGGCATTCGCATTTATCCGCTCGAGAAAACCGATAAGATCACGCCCCCCGACGACTCGCCGGTGTTGCCGGAGCTCGAGTTTTACGTCAAGCAGGCGATGGGCGACGACACTCAGTTCGCGTCGGGCGTCAACGATGTCGACGGCTTCTGGATCAGTTTCAAGATCGACGAGGATCAATACTGGCTGATGCTCGACCGCGGTCGACTGGATCGCACCTCGAGCCTGCAATGGCTCGGATGGGGTTCGATTGCACTGGTGCTGTCGCTGATCGGTGCGGTGTTCATCTCGACGCTGATCAACCAACCGCTGGCGCGCTTGACCGCTGCAGCCCGCGCCATTGCCAAGGGCAAGCAACCGGATCCGTTGCCGGAATCCGGCCCGACCGAAATCCGCGAAGCCAATCTCAGCTTCAACCAGATGGTGGCCGATCTGGACCGCATCGAATCCGACCGCGCCGTCATCCTGGCCGGCATTTCACACGATCTGCGCACGCCGTTGGCGCGTATGCAGTTGGAAGTCGAAATGGCAAAGCTGTCCGACGAAGCGCGCGACGGCATGCATTCCGACCTGGCGCAAATGGACGCGATCATCGGCCAGTTCCTCGACTATGCCAAACCATTCGACAGCAGCAGTTTCACGCCGGTGGATTTGTCCGGCCTGCTGGAAGACGCCGCCAACAATTCCAAGCGCCTGAACGATGTCATGGTCAGCACGGCGATCTCGCCCGACATCGACGTCATGGGTAACACGGTCGAGCTCGAACGCGTCGTCAGCAATCTCATCGAAAATGCCCGTCGCTACGGCAAAACCGCCGGCACCGACGTCGCCAACATTGATATCCTGTGCAAGATCGAAGACCGTCATGTCAAGGTGGAAATCTCCGATCATGGTCCGGGCGCACCGGACAGCGAACTGGAACACCTGCTGCGTCCGTTCACGCGACTCGATACAGCGCGCGGCCAGGCCAATGGTTCAGGACTCGGGCTCGCCATCGTCAATCGCATCGTTATTCGTCACAACGGCAAGTTGGCCTTACGCAACCGCGACGGCGGCGGTCTCGTAGTGCAAATGATGTTCCCGACGGTATCGGGTCGCGGCGCCAACTCGCGCAAACAGGCGACGTGATCGTGGCGCTGCTGCGTGTGCTGCGTGTGCTGCGTGTGCTGCGTATGTTACCTGTGGTGTCGGCGCTGTCACTCGCTCTTGCCGGTGCTGTCTCCGCACAGACCCGCGTCGATCGCACGCTCAGCCTTCCGATTACCGGCGTCCCAGCCATCGCCTCGCCGCATGCCGCCGTGGTCACACCGCCACCACAAAGCACACCGCCGCCACCTGCGGCTCCGCGCGGACCGAGTGGGTCTTACGCCGCCGAGGCAATGGGCGCTACGATATTGGCAAAAAATGCGGATTACGACACCACCTTCACCATCAGCACGCCGGTGCCTGCGGGCGCATCGATCAGCAATGTGTCGTGGAAATACGGATTGTCGGAAAAGCCCGTGGGATTTGAAGCGGTCCTGTGCTGGAACAACCGCCAGCGCTGCTGGAACGTCACCAACAATGCCCGTGGGAGCACCGGAGCCTTCAACGGCAAGGATGCAGCGCAACCGTTCACGCTGCATTACCGGGTCAAGGGCGGCGGCCAGCTCGGACCGCCGGCGCGGGGTGAAATGAATCAGGTGATCGTCACCTACGATCTGCCGGGCTGAACCAGAAGTACTCTCTCTGGCGCCCGGCCAGAGCCGTCATTCGTCGATGTCCCGGATCTTCTGCAATGCCTCGTCGATGCGCTCGACGGCAACGACTTTCAATCCTTCGATGTCCTGCTTCGGCGCATTGGCCTTGGGGATCATCGCGATGGAAAATCCCAGTTTGGCTGCTTCACGCAGACGCTCCTGGCCACGCGGTGCGGGACGGATCTCGCCGGCCAGGCCGACTTCGCCGAATACCACCAGCCCGCGCGGCAACGGCTTGTTGCGCATCGAGGAGTTGATCGCCAGCAGCACCGCCAGGTCGGCGGCCGGCTCGGTGATCTTGACGCCACCGACAGCGTTGATGAAGACGTCCTGGTCGAAGGCGGCGATGCCGGCGTGGCGGTGCAGTACCGCCAGCAACATCGCAAGGCGGTTTTGCTCAAGGCCGACCGACAAGCGGCGCGCGTTGGGCACGTGCGAGCTGTCGACCAGCGCCTGGATTTCCACCAGCAAGGGACGCGTACCTTCCTGCGTGACCATTACGCACGAACCCGGCACCTGGCTGTCGTGCTGCGACAGGAACAGCGCGGAGGGATTCGACACGCCCTTGAGGCCCTTCTCGGTCATGGCGAATACGCCCAGTTCATTGACCGCGCCAAAACGATTCTTGAATGCGCGCACCAGGCGGAAGCTGGAATGCGTGTCGCCTTCGAAATACAGCACCGTATCGACAATATGTTCCAACACGCGCGGACCGGCCAGTGCACCTTCCTTGGTGACGTGGCCGACCATGATGATGGTCGTATCGGAAGTCTTGGCAAACCGCGTCAGCTGTGCCGCGCATTCGCGCACCTGCGCCACCGATCCCGGCGCCGAAGTCAGCGCGTCCGAGTAGATGGTCTGGATCGAGTCGATCACGGCGACATCGGGCTTGTGCTCCGACAGCGTCGAGAGGATTTTTTCCAGCTGAATCTCCGCCTGCAGCTTGAGATCCTTGGCATCCACGGCCAGTCGCTTGGCGCGCAAGGCGATCTGCGAACCCGACTCTTCGCCGCTGACATAGAGCACTTGCTTGAGTTTGGAAATATTGCCCAGCGCCTGCAGCAGCAAGGTTGACTTGCCGATGCCCGGGTCGCCCCCGATCAACACCACGCCGCCCGGCACCAGGCCGCCGCCGAGTACACGGTCGAACTCTTCAATGCCAGTGCCGAAGCGCGGCACATCGATTGCTTCGATATCGACCAGCGACAACACCGGCGCAGTCTGCGCCAAGCCTTGGGGCTGGTTGGAATAGCGATTGACGCCGGTCGTTTCGACCAGGGTTTCCACCAGCGTATTCCACTGGCCGCAAGCCGGACATTGCCCCGCCCATTTGTTGCTGACGCCGCCGCATTCGGTGCAGGTGTAATTCGTTTTGGCTTTTGCCATATCGGTTCTTCTCAGTTTTTTTCCAGCACGCTGACGCGCGGCGCCAATGCGCACATCAATTCATAGCCGATCGTGCCCGCTGCAAACGCAACTTCGTCGATCGGAAGTTCTTCGCCCCACAACACCACGCGGCTCCCCACACCGGCGCCGGGAATATGGCTCAGATCGACCGTCAGCATGTCCATCGATACGCGTCCGATGGTGCCGGTGCGCATGCCGTCGACAATCACCGGCGTGTTGTTGGGTGCGTGGCGTGGATAGCCGTCGGCGTAACCGCAGGCGACGATGCCGATCTTCATGGCCTTGTCGGCGACGAAACGGCTGCCGTATCCGACCGCATCGCCGGGACCGATGTCCTGCACGCCGATGACCTGACTCTCCAGCGTCATGGCCGCGCGCAAACCGAATTCCTTGGCAGTGCCGCCACCCGGTGTGCCGCCGTACAGCATCACTCCGGCGCGTACCCATTCGTAGGCCAGGTCGGCGTGCATCAGGTCCGCCGCTGAATTGGCCGCGCTATGCGCCCCGGCCAGCCCGGCAGTCGCAGCTTTGAAGCGCTTGACCTGCTCGGCCAGCGGCAGGTCGGGGTTGGCGGGGTCGTCGGCATTGGCGAAATGGGTGATCATGGTGATGCTGCGCACACAGGCCAGCTTCTGCAGCCGCTCGTACGCGGCGCGATAGGCCTCCGGCTTGAAGCCGAGGCGGTTCATGCCGCTGTTCATCTTGAGATGGACGTCGAATTGGGCTGCCTGGGCGTCAATCCCGGCCGCTTCCAGCAAGGCGATCTGTTCGTCGCAATGGACGGCGAACTGCAGGCTGTGCCGCGCCAGCACCGGGATGTCGTCGGCGTCGAAGAAGCCCTCCAGCAGAAGGATGGGCTTGGTCCAGCCGAGCTCGCGCAACTGCACCGCATAATTGACTTCGATCAACGCCAGGCCATCGGCGTCGGCGAAGGCGCGCACTGCCCGTCCCAAGCCATGCCCGTATGCCTGCGCCTTGGCCACGGCCCACACCTTGGCGTGTGGCGCCCGGGATTTGGCGACTGCGAGATTATGTTGTAGTGCGGAAATATCAATAGTGGCAACGATTGGTCTGGGCATAAGCACTCATGGAATACCGGCAAACGGAATACTGAACCGGAAGCCGGAAAAAGCGAGAAACGGCAGGAAAACGTCGGGAACCGGGCCAAATCCCTCGCGTCGGGAACAAGCTGCCATTTTACCGGACCAACTTGTTTCGAAGAAGCAGGAAAGAGCCCGCGCAAAACGTGCCGGCTGCGCATTTTCACTCATCATACTTATCACTGGCATGTCATCTTTTCATGGTATAAAGCAAGCCGGAGATAATTTGTCACATCTTGGATACGGATGAATCGCGGCTTTTACACCATCATGGCGGCGCAGTTTTTTTCGTCGCTTGCCGATAATGCACTGCTGATCGCAGCTATTGCACTCCTCTCGGAGATGCACTCTCCGGCATGGATGACGCCGCTGTTGAAATTGTTCTTCGTGCTCTCGTACGTACTGCTGGCAGCGTTCGTCGGCGCCTTCGCAGATGCGTTCCCCAAGGGCAAGGTGATGTTCATCACCAATCTGATCAAAGTGGTCGGTTGCGCCCTCATGTTCTTCACCGTACATCCCTTGATCGCCTATGCCGTAGTCGGCTTCGGCGCGGCGGCGTACTCGCCGGCAAAATACGGCATCCTGACCGAATTGCTGCCGCCCGAAAAGCTCGTCGCGGCCAACGGCTGGATCGAAGGACTGACGGTGGGCTCCATCATTTTCGGCACGGTCCTGGGCGGTGCGCTGGTCAATCCGCATATCGCCTCGGCCCTGCTGGCCTTTGATTTCCCCGTGTTCGACTTCGGCATCAACACCCCTACCGAAGCCGCACTCTGCATCATCACCGTCATTTATATCGTGGCGGCAATCTTCAACCTCAACATTCCTGATACCGGCGCCCGTTACGCCCACCAGCAACACAATCCCATCAAATTGATCGCCGACTTCGGGAACTGCTATACCACCTTGTGGAAAGACAAGCTCGGCCAGATTTCGCTGGCGGTCACCACGCTGTTCTGGGGCGCCGGCGCCACGCTGCAATTCATTGTCCTGAAATGGGCGGAAAAATCCCTGCACATGCCGCTCGACAAGGCCGCCATCCTGCAAGGCGTGGTCGCGCTCGGCGTCGCGCTGGGAGCGGTCGGCGCAGCCCGTTTCGTGCCGCTCAAGAAGTCGCTGTCGGTCATGCCGCTGGGCATCATCATGGGCCTGGTCGTCATGGCCATGACCATGGTGACGTCCGTCTGGGTCGCTTACCCGCTGCTGATCGTCATCGGTGCGTTGTCCGGTTACTTTGTCGTGCCCATGAACGCACTGCTGCAACACCGCGGTCACGTGTTGATGAGTGCCGGCCATTCGATCGCGGTGCAGAACTTCAACGAAAATCTCTCGGTGCTGACCATGCTGGTGCTGTACGCAGTCATGGTGCGCCTCAATCTCGACGTCAATATCGTCATCCTGATCTTCGGCGTCTTCGTCGCCAGCATCATGTACCTGATCATGCGCCGTCACGCAGCCAATCAGCGCGAGCATGATTCGCTGGCGCTGATCGGTGAGCACAAGCACGACGAATAAAAAAAAGCGTACGGCAAACCCGGACGCTTTCTTCGTTGTACCACTCCATCCTGTTCGCTAAATCTGCACCACCGCATGCTGCACGCGTTGTGCCGCCTTGCTGCGCCAATCGTCCGGTACCAGGAAGCCGCGCCGACGTTCCAGCGCCACGCCATCTTCCACATCGCACACGGCAATCATCACCGGCGCCAGCGTCTCGCTGAACAGCAATTGCACAGCTTCGCGCAACTGGGCGCCTGACAAGGTCTTGCCCGCCAAGGCGCGCGCCGGCGCCAGCCATTCGAGGCGCGGCAACACCAGATAGCGATCGCCGTCGCTGACGTCCAGCGCCGACAGCTCGCACCAGAATCCACGGCAATGCTGCTCTGAAATGCCCAACGCCGCCGGCACAGATGCCGCCTCGGTCGTCTCGCCATAAAACAGCCAGCCCTTGACCAGGGCTTGAGCGCGCGAGACCGGTTGCCGCAGATATTGCGCTGCGGCCGGATGGGCCGACAGCATCAATTGTTGCTGCATGATCTTGTCCATCTTGGCGCCGAGCGAATCCGCCAGGTTCGGTCCGACGAATGCGTCCGCCTGCATCTGGTCGCGATGCGATTCGAGCAGGTAAAACTTGGTCGCGAACTCCCAATGTACTACGCCCGATTCCGCGTCGTCCTGCAAGTCACGCACCAGGAAATCGAATTCGCCGACGGTGTCGTTGGGACCGTTGCGCACCTGGACGTTATGTGCGATCAAGCGGCCGGTCTGCTGCAGGTAAAACGTCAGCAGCTTTTCGGCATAGCGTCCGAGACGCGCCGACGGTTGGGCGTTGATCATCAGGTACAACTCGCGCGGATTCTTGTCCAGCGCCTGCAGCCAGGTGACGTCCATTTCGTTGAGCGCTCCCAGAGTAGCGATGCGTCCGTCCCAGCGCGACGCCTGGGCGTCGAGCAGGCCGGGGGCATCCAGCAGCCACGCCAGCGCACGCACGTGCGGATCGCGCAACGACGACCAGCGCTGATGGAATTGCTGCTGAAAGGACGAGCTCGGTACAGCCTGCAGATCAGTCTGTGGTGTCGGCATAGGTGTCGGCATAAGCGGTCATCGCAAGGCAGAGATCGGCCCAGGCCTTGCTCTTGTCGCCAAGCTGCCGCAACAGGTAAGCCGGGTGGTAGGTCACGACCAGCGGCAAGTCCTGATAGCGATGGACAGTGCCGCGCAGTTTGGAAACGGGAGTGGCCGGATCCAGGCCGAGCAGCGACAGCGCCGCGGTCTTGCCTAGCGCCACCAGCACGGTCGGCTGAATCAGCGCGATCTGGCGCTGCAGGTAGGGCAGGCAAGATGCCACTTCTTGCGCCGATGGCGGACGGTCCTTGCCTGTGTCGTCGGTCGGACGGCATTTGACGACGTTGGCGATATAGGCGTTCTCGCCCCGCTTGAGGCCCATGGCGACCAGCATGTTGTCGAGCAGCTTGCCGGCCGGACCGACGAACGGTTCGCCCTGCATATCCTCATTGCGTCCGGGGCCTTCGCCGATGAACAGCCACTTGGCCTTTTCATCGCCGACGCCGAAGACGGTCTTCTTGCGGCCGTTGCACAAACCGCACTGGCGGCACTCTGCAACAGCTTCCCTGAGCTTGGCCCAATCCATGGTGGCGATGGCCGGATTGGTCCTGACGACAGGTTCGTCGTCTTCATCGTCATAAGGCATGAAGCCGGGCGGCGCCATGTCGGCGTCGCTCATTTCACTCAGCCATGGCGGCAGGCCGTCGTCTTGTGCGGAGATGGGGGCTGACGTCGGCACGGGACGTGCAGCCGGAGGTGCAGGTCTCTGAGAAGCCGGTGCCGGTGCAGGTGTGGGCGCGACTGCTGCCGACTGCATCGCAACCGGCATTGCGACGGCGGCGGCTTGCGGCTCGGCGGCTTCGGTTGTCTCGACGGCAAGGTGGCGCCGCACCCAGACCGGCCCGACGCCGATCTCTTCCAGGACCCGGGCCGAAGCGGCAAATGTGTGTTGACTCATAGCGATAGGCTCATCACGATCGCGTCTTCGCGCGTATGTTGATCGACAGGATAGTAATTCTTGCGACGTCCGATTTCCACGAAACCGTAACGCCGGTACACGTGCAGCGCACGCAAGTTCGACACGCGCACTTCCAGCAGCATGACAGCCATCCGGTGCTTGCGCGCCAGGTCGACGGCATAGTCCAGCAACAAGTGGCCGAAGCCTTCTCCCTGCGCATCCGCGGCGACGCTGATATTGAGCAGATGCGCTTCATCCACCGCTTCCATCACCAGGAAATAACCGAGCAGGCGCCCCGAGCGGTCGCGCATGGTCAGCGTCTGGTAACCGTTGTACAGCGAATCGAGGAAATTGCCGCGTGTCCACGGATGCGGATAAACGCTGTCCTCGAGGCGCACCACCTCGTCGACATCGTCGACCTTCATGGCGGCAAAGGTCAACACGCCGAACTTGCTCTCCAACGCGTGCAGCAAGGCGTCGTTACTCACGCCGCGCCTTTGGCGAGATCGCGCACCTGACGCTCGGCCGTGGTGAGTGCGACCTTGTTGCGCAGGTACAGCGGTTGTGCCTCCTGCAACGAGACGGTCTTGCCTTGGGCGACCATGCGTCGTCCCAGCGTGGCAACCTGCGCCGCGTGCGGCATCAGTTGCACCAACGCCGCGGAGGCAAACGGCTGCGCTGCGAAATCCTGCGCATACGCGGACAGGCCGTTGCCGCAGGCCTGCACATGCCCTTGCGGCGCAACGGCAGCAGCCGACGACAGGCTCGGCGCGAGCACGCTTTCCCAACCATCGGCGCCGTGACGATACTGCGCCCAGTAAACCTCGCCCATGCGCGCGTCGAGCACCGCCAGTACGTCGTCGGCGGCGCCTTGGGTCGTCTCCAGGCAGGCTTGCGCCATGGCTTCCAGCGTCACCACCGGCGCCACCGGCAAGTTGCTGCCGAACGCCAGCCCCTGCACCACGCCGCACGCGGTGCGCACGCCGGTAAACGAGCCCGGCCCGACGCCGAAGGCAATGGCGTCACAGCGCGATAGCGCGATGCCGGCTTGCGCCAGCAGTTGCTGGACCATCGGCAAAATGGTTTCGGAATGGGTCTGTACGCCCAGCGATTCGCGGAAGATCAGTTCATCGCCGTGCAGCAAGGCCGCGGAGGCGAGTTCGGTGGAAGTTTCGATGGCAAGGATGATGGACATCCCGCTATTTTACCGCGCCGCGCACTCCCCGGCCCTGTTGGAAAAAGACTATCCGGGCATGGCCGGGTTGCAAGCCGCTTGCGCCGGTTTTGCGCTTCCGGAGTAGAATAGGCCGCCTTATGTCCTATCAGATCTTCTCCGCCAGCAACCGCGATGAACTCGCTGCCGCCCTCGCCGGCGACAAATGGGTCGTGGCCTGCCTGTGCGCCGGCTGGTGCGGCAGCTGCCGCGACTATGCGGTCAATTTTGCAGCCTGGGCCGAGCGCCGCCCTGAACATCATTTCGTCTGGATCGACATCGAAGACCAGGCCGACCTGGTGGGCGACCTCGACGTCGACAATTTTCCGACACTGCTGATGCAACGCGGTTCCACCGTAGCCTTCTTCGGCCCCATGGAACCCGACACGCGCCAGGCCGAAAGGCTGTTGCAGGCGCTGTCCGAAACCGGTCAGCAGGAGCTCGAACGGGAAGCCGGCAGTACCGCGCAACGCCGCGCCTGGCAGGAATGCGATCTCAAAAAGCGACTCAACAGCCTGTCCGACGCCGCCTGATTCTCCCTGGCTCGCCTGCTTGCGGTCACACCCACGGATCGGTTTCCGGATGCGGAAACCGATCCGAGATGAAATCCACAAAACTGCGCACCTTGGCCGACAGCAAGCGCCGGCTCGGATACGCCATCATTACGGAAACCTGCCCCATGTCAAAACCGGCCAGCACGCGTTGCAGCTTGCCGCAACGCAGATCGTCGCCGAGGCTGAATGAGGGTCGCATCGTAATGCCCATGCCTGCCAGCGCGAAATCGCGCAACAGCAAGGCGCTGTTGGAGACTACCTGGCTGGTGATCGGGATGTCGCGAATGCCTGCTTCGGTTTTCACATGCCAGTAATGGCGTAAATGTTCGTGCGAGAAATTGAGGCAGGCGTGCCGGCTCAGTTCGTCCGGCGTCTGCGGCGCGCCATGTTTTTCCAGATAGGCCGGCGAAGCGCACAGCACCACTTCCGCCACGCCGATCTTGCGCACCACCATGCTGGCGTCGAATTTTTGCAGGCTGCTGAAAAAGCCGATGTCCATGCCCTCTTCCACCAGATCCATGGTGCGTTCCGACACCGACACGTCGAGCACCACGTCCGGATAGGCGGCGGAATATTCCGCCAGCAGCTTGCCGAGCTGCCCTTGGCCGAAGCCCACGTGCGAATACAGCGACAGCGTGCCGCCCGGCTTCTTGGTCGCCATGGCGACGATGGCTTCGGCCTCTTCGATCTCAGGCAGGATGTGCCGGACCCGTTCCAGGAAAGCCTGGCCGGATTCGGTCAGGGACAAGCGGCGCGTGGAGCGATTCAATAAACGCGTGCCGAGATGATTCTCCAGATCGACGATATAGCGCGTCACCACGGCGTTCGACAGCGACATGATTTCCGCCGCGCGCACGAAACTGCCCTGTTCCACGACCTTCGCAAACACCTTCATTGAGTGCAGACGATCCATTTTTCAAGCCCTCGATTGTTTCTTTATCCGAAATAGTGCATTGCTATTAGACCTATTTTTCTCGCACGAAGCAATGGCTAGACTGTGCTTCATCGATGGGGAGCAAGCAGCCACAAGCCAACCGCCCTCGCATCGACGTGTACTTTCATTTACGGTCTTTTAGGAGAATTATCATGAACACCAAGCAAATCACTGCCGCTATCGTCCTGTTTGCCGCTGCCGGCGCCGCCATGGCTGAATCGCCATTTCCACCGGAAACCAAGTTCGTGTCGACCAAGACCCGCGCTGAAGTCGTTGCCGAACTGCAGCAAGCACAAGCGCAAGGCCTGATCACCAACGGCAACAATTACCCTATCGTGATTCAAGCGCGCAGCCCGTTGTCCCGCGGTGACGTCATCAGCCAATCGAAGTCGGCCGTCGACAGCAGCGTTTATACCGGCGCCTAAGTCTTACCAAGCGTGTTGTCCGAGCGCTTATGCATGACAAGCAACAAGCCTTATTGCGGCACCGCCCGCAACCACCGTCTACCTTGGTCGGCCTGCCGTTCGGCAGCACCATGGTGGATGGCGTGTCAGCCCTCCTGCACATTTCCCTTCTGCATCAAATCATGCAAAACCAGCCAGAAATGGACTGAAAACGCATGAAAAGCCCGCTTTCCACCTGCTTTTGCTTGTGATTTTGGCCTGCGCCCTGTAAAGTCGAGGGTTTGTTTCCTCCGGCCTTTACGCAGTTTTTTCGCAATCCGGCAACAAATAGCAGCGCCCAAAAGCAGCACTCAGTCACGCAATTCAGACCTACTTCCTATGGCTTTATACGTTCACAAATACGGCGGCACTTCGATGGGCTCGACAGAGCGCATCAAGAACGTCGCCAAGCGCGTTGCCAAGTGGCACGACGCCGGCCACCAGATCGTTGTCGTTCCTTCCGCAATGTCTGGTGAAACCAACCGTTTGCTGGGTCTGGCCAAGGAAATCATGGCCCAGCCCGACTCCCGTGAGCTGGACATGCTGGCATCGACCGGCGAACAGGTTTCTGTCGCCTTGCTGGCCATGGCGCTGAAGGCGATTGGCAAAGAAGCCGTCTCCTACGCCGGTTGGCAAGTGCCGATCAAGACCGATTCAGCCTTCACCAAGGCGCGCATCCGTTCGATCGACGACGCCAAGGTGCGCAAGGACCTGAACGCCGGCCGCGTCGTGATCATTACCGGCTTCCAGGGCGTTGACGCCGACGGCAACATCACCACGCTGGGACGCGGCGGTTCCGATACATCAGCCGTGGCCGTGGCTGCCGCAATCAAGGCCGCCGAATGCCTGATCTACACCGACGTCGACGGCGTCTACACGACCGACCCGCGCGTGGTCAGCGAAGCGCGCCGCCTGAACACCGTGACGTTTGAAGAAATGCTCGAAATGGCGTCGCTGGGCTCCAAGGTCCTGCAGATCCGCTCGGTGGAATTCGCCGGCAATTACAAGATGCCGACACGCGTACTGTCGTCGCTGACCGACCCACTAATGTCGCTGGAAGAAGAAACCAAGTCCGGCACACTGATTTCGTTTGAGGAAGACACCAAGATGGAACAAGCAACCATTACCGGCATCGCATTCAGCCGCGATGAAGCCAAGATTACCGTGCTCGGCGTGCCAGATCGCCCAGGCATTGCCTATCAGATCCTCGGCCCGATTGCCGACGCCAACATCGAAGTGGACATGATCATCCAGAATCAGTCCGTCGAAGGCAAGACCGACTTCACCTTCACCGTGCCGCGCGCCGAATACGCCAAGGCCATCGAAGTCCTGAACGCCAGCGTCAAGGCCCACATCGGCGCCGCCAGCATCGTCGGCGACACCAAGGTGTCGAAGGTCTCCGTGGTCGGCGTCGGCATGCGCAGCCATGTCGGCATCGCTTCGCAGATGTTCCGCACGCTGTCCGAAGAAGGCGTCAACATCCAGATGATTTCCACGTCCGAAATCAAGATCTCGGTCCTGATCGACGAAAAATACATGGAATTGGCCGTGCGCGCATTGCACAAGGCCTTCGACCTGGAAAACGGCAAGTAATCCGATGCGTCAGCGAAGCTCGCCGAATGGAAAATAATCCATTCAAAACAGCAGAGTTTCATTGACCAAATCCGCATGAAAAGATATTATGCGGGCTTCTTTGCTGAGGCAGCGCAACATCTGTCTACAGCGTGGAGACGTGGCCGAGTGGTCGAAGGCACTTCCCTGCTAAGGAAGCATATGGGCTTAAACCTGTATCGAGGGTTCGAATCCCTCCGTCTCCGCCAGAATACAAACGCCCGCTTTTGCGGGCGTTTTTATTTTGCAATTCAATATTGTTTGCGCAGCAAACTCAATCTCGGAGATGAGTAAGCCGCCTGCGCGGCTTACGCGAGGAATTCGAAGGGAATCGCTTGCAAGCGATTCCGCGGCCTGCGAGACGTAGGAGAATCCCTCCGTCTCCTCCAGAATAAAAACGCCCGCTTTTGCGGGCGTTTTTATTTGAGTTTTCTGCTTTATTTCAACAGCAGCGCCTGACTTCCCCTCGCGCCTCACAGACATACCCCCGGGACTGATTTATTTTCATTATCATTTGATAATGAAAAAACAAGGTTTTCTTTCTCCCAATCTTCCCGCTCTGATCGCAAACATCCGCAAAAATGGCGCCTGCCAGTTCGCCGTTGCGGAAGCCTTCAACGAACTTGGGATGTGTGCGCTCCGCGATATCAATCCCATCCCCGCCTGCCAGCAAGAGGTGCTGGGAGACTCGCTGTTCGGTCGCGTGCTGACCTCGTTCCAATCCGCAATCATTCTTTGTGAACGAGGGTTGCTGTCGGATGCCGCGACACTGATCCGGTCTGCAGCGGAAACCGCAATCGTGCTGGCAGCCATCGTCAAGGACCCCGAGATCTGCCGGACATTGACTCTCGGCATGCTCCACCAGGAACGTACGTTGGCGCAATCGTGGCTGCATGAGACCCAGGTCAATACCGTGCTGAGCAAAGCCGACATCGACGCCCTGACGAATTGCATTGATACGATCGACAGAGATTACCCCGCAGTCAAAGACATGAAAGATGTCGCCATCAAACTGGACATCCTCGCCGATACCTACGGAAGTTCCGCGCTGTACCACATCGTGCGTCGCATTGACGCCGGCAACGCGGCGCATGCAACGCTGGCAGCTCTTCGACGACGGGCAAAACAAGACTCTGCCGTCGCCGTCCTGGGATGCAAATTCGGCCCCGACGACGAAGATCTTCCGGCGACGTTGTCGGATGCGCTTTCGGTGATGTCATCTGCTTTGATATCGATCTACCAGCGCTTCCCGCATGTCGAACATCAGGATGATTTCGAAAAATGCCTGGCAGCCTGGCGGTCGCTGTCGATCTGAATCTGCGCGCAATCTATCTCCCCAGCCTGAAATCAACGTTGCCGGGCCGTCCCGGCAAATTGAGCTGTGCATGCGCCGGCGCTGCCTCGCTGATCACGACGCCGCGCCGAATCACGAGACGACGTGCGGCGCGCAGGCGGATCGCTTCAATCGGATCGCCCGCGTCCAGCACCACGAGGTCGGCATGGCAGCCGACCTGCAAGCCGTAGCCTTCCAATCCCAGAATGCGCGCCGGCGTTTCGGTGACGGCGCGGAAACAGCTGCGCATGGCGTCCTGCCCCGTCATCTGCGCTACGTGCAAGCCCATGTGCGCCACTTCCAGCATGTCACCGGAACCGAGGCTGTACCAAGGATCCATGACGCAGTCATGCCCGAAGGCGACGTCGATGCCGGCAGCCAGCAGCTCCGGCACGCGCGTCATGCCGCGCCGCTTCGGGTAGGCGTCATGGCGGCCTTGCAGCGTGATGTTGATCAAAGGATTGGCGATTGCCGCGACGCCGGCTTCGCGTATCAGTGGCAGCAATTTGCTGACGTAGTAGTTGTCCATCGAATGCATCGAGGTCAGGTGCGATCCGGCTACCCGGCCCTGCAAACCCAGGCGCTGTGCATGATAGGCCAGGGTTTCGATATGGCGCGACATGGGGTCGTCGGACTCATCGCAATGCATGTCGACGCGTAATCCTTTTTCGGCGGCGAATTCGCACAGCAGCCTGACTGACTCCGCACCGTCGGCCATGGTCCGCTCGAAATGAGGAATGCCGCCGACCACGTCGACGCCCAGGGCGATCGCGCGCTTCAAGTTGGCGAAGGCAGTCGGACTGCGCAGCAGGCCGTCCTGTGGAAACGCCACCAACTGCAAATCAAGATAAGGTGCGACCAATTTTTTCACATGCAGCAAGGCTTCCACCGTGAGCAGGCGATCGTCGCAAATATCAACATGCGAGCGGATCGCCAACAAGCCGCGCGCGACCGCCCAGTCGCAATACTGCAGCGCGCGTCCGACCAGCGCTTGCTGGGTCAGCGCCGGTTTCAGATCGCCCCACAGCGCAATGCCTTCCAGCAGCGTGCCGGACGCATTCACACGCGGCAAGCCGTAGCTCAATGTAGCGTCCATGTGGAAATGTGCATCGACGAACGGCGGCGTCACCAGATCGCCGGCGACATCGATTTCCTGTGTGCCTTTGAGGCTTAACGCCGGGCCAATTGCCGAGATCCGGCCTGCTTCAATGGCGATGTCCGTTTGCTCACCGCCGTCAGGCAGCGTGGCGTTGCGTAAGACCAGGTCCATCTGGCATCTCCTCAATCCATGTAGCCTCAAGATTAACGCAGCGCAGCATTTTGTTTGAACATTATTGCGTTCTTGCCGTCTTCCTTGTGTCGCTCGCATCGGACACCCACTCTTGACGGATCGACATGTTCAAAAAGCTGAACCGAATGTGGCTGAGCGGCCTTAAAAAGGCCGGTAAAGCGCAACAGAAGCAAGCGGGCAAGGTACTCAAGGCAATACTGTCCAAGCCGAAGACGAAGCGCGTTGCATCACCAACGTCGCGCAAGCCGGTGTTGCCAAAGCCTCCCGTCCATACCGATATTGCAGCCGGCGAGTGGATCAGCTCGTCCTGCGTCAGCGCCACCCTGCCCGCGCGTCGCATGCATTACCGCGTATTCCTCCCATCCGGCACTCACGCGCCTGCCGCATCAATTCCACTGATAGTCATGCTGCATGGATGTGAACAGAATGCCGCAGATTTCGCCGCGGGTACGCGCATGAACCAACTAGCCGCCGCCAAGGGCTGCGCAGTGCTGTATCCGGAACAGTCGCTGCGCACGCATCCCAATCGCTGCTGGAAATGGTACGACGCCGCAACCCAGCGTGGCGGCGGCGACATTGCATTGATCGTGCAGATGATTGACAAGATCGTGGCGCAACACGCTATCGACCGCAGCCGCATTTATGCTTGCGGCATCTCCGCCGGCGCCGCCATGGCGCAGATCCTGGCATTGACTCATCCGCAATTGATCGCCGCCGTCGGCATGCATTCCGCTCCGGTGTTCGGTGTCAGTCGCAGCGCAGTCGGCGCCTATGGCGTGATGCAACATGGCAGTACCCAAGCTTTGGCGCCGATAGACAAGTTGTTGGCCAAGACGCCCGGGTTTCCCGGCATGCCGGCGATCCTGATTACCGGGGACGACGACAAGATTGTACGTCCCGTCAATCAACTGCAGCTGGCGGGACAATTCCTGCGGCTGAATCATGCCGCCACACTGGCGCCAGTGCCGGCGGTGACGAAGGAGTTCGGGAGGACCTCAAAGCAATTTCCGCGCAAAAATTCGATGACGGTCCGCGACTTCGCCACGGGCTCGAAGGTGCTGGTCCGGTCAGTGCACATCGCCCGCCTGGGTCATGCCTGGAGCGGCGGCGATGAAGCGCTTCCATTCAATGCCAAAGGCCCCGACGCAGGCAAACTGATGCTGGCCTTCTTCTCGCGGCATCGACGCAAGCAATGAAAAAGCCCGCAAGAAACGGATTCCAGGGGCTTTTTCAAGTGAAGAAAACACGACTCAGGCAGACGGCCTGGCAGCTTCAGGACGCTTGCCATAACGCTGCGCCAATATTGCGCACACCATCAACTGGATCTGATGGAACAGCATCAGCGGCAACAGGACCATGCCGACGGTCTGGCTGGCAAATAACACCTTTGCCATCGGCACCCCGCTGGCGAGGCTCTTTTTAGAGCCGCAGAAAACGATGGTGATTTCATCTTCCTTGTTGAAGCCGAGACGCCGGCTGCCGAACATTGTAATCGTCATGATGATCGCCAGCAGCAAGGCGCTGATGGCAATCAGGCTGATCAGCATGACCGGCGGCACCTGGCGCCACAAGCCCTGATTGACCGCTTCGCTGAACGCCACGTACACGACGAGCAGGACTGAGCTCTGGTCCACCCAGCGCAGCCAGGACTTGTTGCGGTCCATCCAGGCGCCGATCCAGGGCCGGGCGATCTGGCCGGCCACGAATGGCAACAGCAATTGACAGACGATCTTCAGGATGGAATCGAGCGAGGAATGTTCGGCGTTGTGCGCGACGATGATGACGCCGACCATGAGCGGCGTCAGGAAGATCCCCAGCAAATTGGAAGCGGAGGCGGCGCAGATGGCCGCCGGCACATTGCCGCGCGCGACCGAGGTGAACGCAATCGAAGACTGAACCGTCGACGGCAGCACGCACAGGAACAGGATGCCGAGATACAGATCCGGCGTGATCACCAGCAGCAAGGCGGGCTTGAGAATCAGGCCGAGCAAGGGGAAAACGGCAAAGGTGCACAGCAAAACCGTCACGTGCAGACGCCAATGCACCATGCCGGCGATCACCGCTTCGCGCGACAGCTTGGCGCCGTGCATGAAAAACAGCAAGCCGATCATGAAGGTGGTCAGCCAGTCGAAGCCGACGGCCACCACGCCGGTACAGGGGAAGAAGCTGGCGGTGAGGACCACCGCAAACAGCATCAACGTCAGATTGTCGGGAAGGAAACGGGGGCGCGCCATAAGAATCTTTGCAGGTTGGTTCCGGAAACAAGGTCCTGGCGGACCAAACCCGCTATTTTACGCGAGTCCTGCAAAGCGGCGGAACGGTGGAAACGCGACGAAAATTACCAGATCCAGAACATCAGCAGCCACGCGTAATTGACCAGCGCGAGTGCGCCGATGACAGGCAGCATGGCAAGCACACGGCGTGGGAACGCTGCGGTATGCTGGCCGATGACTTTCCAGGCCAGCAGCACGCTCCACAAGGTCATGATCGTGAGCAAAGCGGCGCGCACGTCATTGGCCCAATCAACCGGCCAGTGTTCCGCTCGCAGGAGGCTGATGGTGGTCGCCGACAAACCGACGAACACGCCGCAGCCGGCCAGCGGAATCGCCGATTGCACCAGATGATTGAAGCGGGAACGATTCCATGGTCCGAGCACCAGGTTGCTGAGCGCGAACAAGGCGCTCAACGCGCTGCCCAGCACGGCGGCGGTCGCCAGGATGTAACCCACCACGAGACCACCGTCGAGCCAGGAAAAAACGTCGCTTTGTTGCGGATAATTGGTGAGTAGCCACCACGGCGCGTTGGTCGCAAACGGCCACATGATGTCGCGATCGATGAGCCAGGTGGCGATGAATTGCTTGGCTTCGACGAACCAGGGGCTGGCGCTCCAGTGAAACGCGCCGATGGCGATGCCGAACAGGCCGTACAGCACCAGCGAACTTTCCCACAGGTTGTTGCTGGTGCGGCCGACCTTGACGATTTCAACGGTCGGCGCGCGCCACGTCAGTGCGATGGCGCCGCGGTGGCCGCTGCAGCGACCGCACATGTGGCAATCGGAAGCCCCCTTCATGTTGCGCAACGGAACCAGCGGCGCACAATTGACGGCGATGATTTTCTTGCCGTGTGTGTCATAGGAAGCGCGCCAGGCGTCTTCGTTGACCTTGTAATGGAATGGCGCCAGCTTGGCCAGCAGGCCGAACACGCCGTTGACCGGGCACAGGTATTTGCACCAGACACGCTTTTCGCGGCCATACAGATAGCCGACGATCATGGCGCCCAGTGTCGATCCGCCCAACACCAGCAATACCGCCTTGGGATATTGATAGACGCTGACCATCTGGCCATAGATCGTGGTGAGTGCGAACGCGACAAAGGGCCAGCCGCCCCAGCGCATCCAGTGCGGGATTGCCCGGCCTTTGCCGAACTTGCTGGCAAACTCGGTCAACGCGCCTTCGGGACACAGCACGCCGCACCAGACTCGGCCCATCAGCACCATGCTGACCAGCACGAACGGCCACCAGATGCCCCAGAAGCAAAACTGCGCAATCAGGGTCAGGTTGGACCAGATATGCGCGGTTTCATCGGGCAACGGCAGGAAAATGGGAACCAGGATGAGCACGGCGTACACCAGCACGACGATCCACTGAATACCGCGGATCAATGCGCCATTGCGGCGCATCCAGTCGCCCGTCCGCGCCAGACGGGTATTGGAAAGCGTACTGGTGTTCATATCGCTTATGCTGCCTGCTTGTTAACTTGTGTGGAGGTCGACTTGCCGAGCGCGGAGGATATCACAAGCCAATATATGACATAAATTGCAACACTCATCAGCGCCGGGCGGGCGCGATAGCCGGTCAGCGTCGATACCAGGCTGCCTGCCGTGCTCGAATCATCCAACATCCAACTGGTGTCCCAGACGGGGGCTGTCAGGGTCGAGACGAAATTGAGCGAGGAGAACCAGTCGGAGCTTTCCAATAGCAGGTCCAGCAGCTTTTCGACGCCGGTCAGTAACAAGCCGGCTGCCAGCAACAACAGGATGATTTCGGTCACCTGGAAGAAGCGGCGCCAAGAGAAAATCTTGCCGCCCAGTTGCAGCAGGTAGAAGGTCAGGAAAGCCAAGGCAAAACCGAGCACGCCGGCAAACATCAGCGCTCCACGACTGGCGTCCTGTTCTCCCATGCCGATGCCGTAGAGGAACACGGCTGTTTCGCTGCCCTCACGCGCAATCGCCAGCGCCACCAGCAGGAACACGCCCCACCAGTTGCCGGTTTCATAATTCGCCTTCAGCGAGCTTTCCATGTCTTTCTTGAGCGTGCGACCGTGCTTGCGCATCCAAAACACCATCTGCACGATCAGCACTGCGGCGATCAACACCATGCCAATCTGGAAATAGGTTTGGGCGTCCCCGGAGAGGAGTTCGCTGAAACCGAGCAAAGCGCCTCCCAACGCCAGCGCAGCCACAATGCCTGCAGCCACGCCGCCCCACAGATACGGCAGGCCGCGACGTGCGGCGGCGTCGCCGTTATTCAGCCAGGCATACAGAATCCCGACCACCAGCAATGCCTCGACGCTTTCACGCCAGACGATAAATAACACCTGCCCCATTACATCCCTTTCAATTGCCTATTACCTGTCATCACGATTACCGCTGCTGCGCCGTTTATTTAGCGACGATGGCGCCTTGCGGCATGTTCAAATGGAAGTCATCGAAAAATTTGTACTCGCCTGGACGCAGCGGTGCGATCACGACGAACGATTGCGCGCCGGGCGCCAGGACTTTTTCCTTGCGCAGCTCCACGCTTTCGAACTCGGCGGCGGTTTTGCCGACATTGTGGATTTCAATCTTGATACGCTGCCCGGCGGGGACTTCAATGCGTGCCGGCATGAATTTTCCGTCCGCCATTTCGAGCTTGAAGGTCAGCAGATCCGAAGCAAATGCGGTGGCGGCGCATAGCGCGCAGGCCAGGCCAATCAACGTCGCCAAGACTCGTGAACCTGTCGACGATTGCGACGATTGCGATTTACGCAAGAACATTCAGTGCTCCCAAACTACTTGGCCTTGCACAAGGCAAGGCCGGTCAACTCGACATGCGCGATCGGTTGCGCATGCGCTCTCGCTACACCAGCTCAGCCGCTGATTAGTAGCCGCCCTTCTTGCCGACGCCGGCGAAGGTGAAATCGTAAGTCAGTTCAAATGGCTTGAACCAGGCGCCGACACCGGTTTCCTTGTCGACGTGACGGCCAAAGTGGGCGTGCGCGTTGGCCGATGGCGGCGAAATGGTCAGCTTCAGCTTGTACTTGCCCGGACCGTCGAGCTTGACGTTGTCGCCGTAGTGCGGGCCGTCGCTGGCCACCATCGGCATCATGTCGCCCTTGATGACCTTGGTTGAGCCGGCCTTGGTCAGTTCGAACTTGATAACCAGGTAAGGCATCCAGTCGCCTTCGGCAAAACCGTTGGGATTCTTGGCGACGGCGCGGATATCGGCTTCCAGGTGGACGTCGGATTCTTCGGCCTTGCGCATCATGCCGTCCGGTTCCATCTTGATCGGTTGCAAGTACACCGCGCTGACTTCCATGCCATTCTGAATCTGCGGTTTGCCGATAGGATATTCGGCGGCGCTGGCAGCCGAGAAGGCTGCGAACATGGCGGCGGCTACTGCAATTTTCCTGATACCGATCATATGATTTTTCTCCTACGCGTTAGATGATAATGATTACCATTAAAGTATAACACTATATAGGAGCGCGCATCAGCGACGGATCTGGAATTGACGGATCGGAAGAGTGCCGGCCGTCTGGAAGATCGACCGGACAATAAAAAACCCGCACCTTGCGGCGCGGGTTAAATCTAATTCAGGGGATGAATTAGAGGGGGGACTTCGTAATTTATACCCCGTCCCACCCCGCATCTACCGCTATTACAAACTGTTACGGTTATTAACAAGTCTTCACGCGGCAAGCGAGGCTCGGCTTTTCTGCCGGGTCTCCCGACAGTCTTCGCAGTGGTCATGGAATTGTCATAATAAGGCGGCCTCCCGCCGCTATGATGTTGACCTCGTGCAGCAGCTTCTTCCAACCATACCCCTACCATCCGTCGACATCATGTCCCTGACGCTTTCCGGCATTGAACTGCTTTTCCGTCGTCACGGCCACGCCCAATACACCGGTGAACCCGTCACGCAACTCGAACATGCCTTGCAAACCGCAATGCTGGCGGAGCGCGAGAATGCCTCGCCCGCCCTGATCTCCGCCGCGCTCCTGCATGACCTCGGCCACATGCTCGACGGTACTTCCGCCGGCTACGACATGCATGACACGCCCACCGCCAACGGTATCGATGATCTGCATCAGTACCGCATCCTGCCCTTTCTGCGCGCCACCTTCGACGACGACGTGCTGGCGCCGATACGCTTGCACGTCGACGCCAAGCGCTATCTGTGCGCGGTCGAGCCGGCGTACTTTTCATCCCTGTCGGCGGACTCCGTGCGCAGCTTGCAATTGCAAGGCGGCGTCTTTGACCGGCAACAGGCGGAAGACTTCATCGCCATGCCGCACGCGGTCGACGCCACCCGTCTGCGGCGCTGGGACGATCTCGCCAAGACTGCCGACCTGGCGACACCGGACTATGCGCATTTCTCGCGCTACCTGAGGCTGTGCGCCCACGCCTGAATCTTCCCGAGATCGCCATGCCTGATTTCCTGCCTCCCGCCCCGCTGTTCACCAAATCTGCCGATGCCGCACAATTGGAGGAATTCAGCGCATTCATCGGCGATCTGTGCAAGATCAGCGGCGCCATCATTCGCAGCCATTACCTCAGCGGCATCGACGTCGAATCCAAGTCGGACCACTCGCCGGTCACCGCCGCCGACCGCGACACGGAACACGCCTTGCGCGCCGCCATCCTGGCGCGCTATCCGCAACACGGCATCATCGGCGAAGAGCACGGCGCCCATCAGGAAGACGCAGACTATTGCTGGGTGCTCGATCCCATCGACGGCACCAAGGCCTTCGTCTCCAACTGCTATATTTTCGGCACGCTGATTTCATTGATGCACCAGGGCCGCCCGATCATCGGCGCACTGCACAGCCCGTTGCTGGAGCACCTGCTGATCGGCACCGCCAACGGCGCCACGCTCAACGTCGGCATGCGCGCTTGCGCCGATGTCGGCGACGCCATGCTGCTGGCCACCGATCACTGGGACATCTTCACGCATCACAACGGCCCTGCGTTTGAAAAACTCTCGCGCGAAGCACGCCTGTATCGCGGCTGGGGGATTGCCATGGCTACTTTCAGCTGGCCACCGGCGGCGCCGACATCATGCTCGACCCGGTGCTGAAAATCTGGGACATCATGGCCATCGTCCCCATCATCGAAGGTGCCGGCGGCCGCCTCACCGACTGGCAAGGCAACAGCCCGCTGGGCGCCTCTGCGATCGTCGCTACCGCAGGCGGCGTGCACGATAAAGTGATTCGCGCCCTGAATCCCGCGACATGACAAAAAAGAAACCTTTCTTCCGTTTTTGATATTGCTTTCCCGTTATTTTTCATTATTCCGGATCATTCTCCGGTGCTAGCATCCTCGGCAATCCAATACCGTCGGCGCAGCCATCAGGCTCGATCCGGCACAAAATAACGAGAGACGCATGAAGAACTGGAAAGTCGGGACGCGCTTCGCCGCGGGCTTCGGGGTGGTGCTGCTGATGATGGCGATCGTCGCCGCCATGGGCATCTGGCGCCTGCAGTCGGTGGCCGAAGCGACCAACGCCATGATGCAGATGCCGCTGGCCAAGGAGCGCCTGATCAGCGACTGGTACTCGAATATTTCCACCTCGATCACGCGCACCACCGCGATTGCGCGCAGTACCGACCTCAGCCTTGCGGGCTATTTTGAAACCGCGGCCAGCGACGCGGCAAAGAATGCCGCTGCACTGCAAGCCAAAGTGCAGCGCCTGCTGGATACGCCGGAAGAACAAAAACTGTTCGCCGACATCGACGCCAATCGCAAGGCTTACCATCAAGCCGGCGACAGCATTCTTGCCCTGCGCGCCGAAGGCAAATTGTTCCAGGCCAAAAACGCCTTCGAAAAAAATTACCTGCCGAGCGCCGCGCGCTACCAAGCGTCCGTCGACAAACTGCTGCGCCTGCAGCGCCACGGTATCGATGGTGTTGCCGGCAGCATTGACGCCACCTATCGTTCGAGCCGCCTGGTGCTGCTGGCACTGAGCGCCGCCGCCGTGCTCTTCGGCATCGCCGCCGCCATCGTGCTTACGCGCAGCCTGCTGCGCCAGCTCGGCGGCGAACCAGCCTATGCCGTGCGTGTTGCCGACCGTATCGCGGCAGGCGACCTGACGGAAACAATCCGCCTCGCCGACAACGATGAAAACAGCCTCATGCATGCGATGAAAACCATGCAAGGCAACCTCGCCCGCTCCGTCGATCACATCAAGCAGTCGGCTGAGACCATCGGCACCGCGTCAAAGGAAATTTCCGTCGGCAACCTCAATTTGTCATCGCGCACCGAGCGCCAGGCCGGCTCGCTGCAAGAGACCGCCTCGGTCATGCAGCAGCTCACCTCGGCCGTCAAGAAGAATGCCGAGAGCGCCCTGCACGCCAACCAGCTCGCCGCCTCGGCGTCACAGGTGGCGATCGCCGGCGGCAACGCGGTCAATCAGATGGTGGGCACCATGGCGACCATCAATGAATCGTCGCGCAAGATCGTGGACATCATTTCGGTCATCAACGGCATTGCCTTCCAGACCAACATCCTGGCACTGAACGCTGCGGTGGAAGCTGCACGCGCGGGTGAACAAGGCCGCGGGTTCGCCGTGGTTGCCACCGAAGTGCGCGCACTGGCGCAACGCTCGGCGGGTGCGGCAAAGGAAATCAAGAGCCTGATCGATGATTCGGTCGGCAAGATCGTTTCGGGCAGGACCTTGGTGGAGGAAGCCGGCGCCACCATCGGCCAGGTGGTCGACAGCATCAGGACGCTCAGCGATTTCGTCGCCGACATCAGCAACGCCAGCCTGGAACAGAGCAGCGGCATCGAGCAGGTCAACCAGGCCATCATGCAGATGGACGATGTCACGCAGCATAACGCCGCGCTGGTGGAAGAAGCCACGGCTGCGGCGCAATCACTGCTGGATCAGGCCGGCTCGTTGGTGACCGTGGTGAATACATTCAAGCTGTCGTCCTCGCGCGAACTGGTGTTGAACGCGTAAGCAGGAATTACAGCGGATTCTGATCGATCCATTCAGCGGAAAAATCGAGGATGTAGGCGACGGCGTCGTCTTCGTTGGGAAATTCGGTAGTCGGCGCTTCGCGCACGTAGCGCACTTCACCGCTCTCGTCGTAGCCTGCACGGATGACGAAGCAGGCGGCGTACTGGCCGTTGTCCTGCAGCGCCACTTGCGGATAGACGGCTTGTCCCTTGTAGGGAAATTTGCTGGTTGCGCTCATGTATGCTCCACGGTCCGGAAGTCTGGAATAGTCAAAAACAAAAGGGCCCGTCTTTCGACGGACCCTTTTCATTTTGGTGCGGCTGGCAGGAATCGAACCCACGACCCCTTGGTTCGTAGCCAAGTACTCTATCCAGCTGAGCTACAGCCGCAAGAGGCGCGATTATATAGGGATTTTCAAATAGTGCAACAGTTTTTGCACGATGACAATCGTGCCGCCATCAAACGGCTTCGCCACCACCCTCAATGCAATGATCGCGACCGCCGCAATCGTGGACGCGCGTCAATGGCGCGCCGCGCCAAAGGACGATCGGCCGAGGCGACGCGTGTGATGGTGAGGAAAAGCAGATTGTTGTGAAGCAGAAAAGACAAAAGGGCCCATCTTGCGATGGACCCTTTATATCTGGTGCGGCTGGCAGGAATCGAACCCACGACCCCTTGGTTCGTAGCCAAGTACTCTATCCAGCTGAGCTACAGCCGCGAAAGACGAGATTATAGCACCGCTTTTGGGCGAAATGGAAGCCTTTGCGCCAAAAAACTTCCATACCGCGCCCGTACTCGATTGCAGACGCATTCGTCACGCCCTGCCCGCCATTTAATCCCCGTTTTATTGCCATTGATGCGCCAATATCTCCTGATTTGCACTTCATCTGCCTTATGATTGCCGCTTCACTCTTTGCTTTCCCAACTTACTGCATCATGAGCGACACTACTGCCGCCGGCCCGGATCCGACCACGGAACGCATCAAGGAAGCCGAACGCCGGCGCATCGCCAAAGACTTGCATGACGAACTCGGCAGCCGCCTGACCGCGATCAAGATGGCGCTGGCCCAACTCGGCGGACAGCTCCGCTCCGATGACGCCGCCTTGCTCGGCCACGCACGCGACGCCGAGGGATTGGTCGACGGCGCACTCGAGGCCATGCACGACATCATTGACGGCTTGCATCCGGCGGTACTTGACCTCGGCTTGCAAGCGGCGCTGGAATGGCTGGCGCGCAGCTTTGCTCGCCAGACCGGCGTGCCGCACCGCTTGCAGGTCGATGTGATCGATGACGAGTTGCCGCCGGCGCTGCTCGACGCGTTCCAGAGCGTCAGCTTGTACCGGATCGCGCGCGAGGCGCTGCATAACGCCGGCCGCCATGCATCAGCACGCAATGTCGACATCTCGCTGCGCCATGACGGCACGATGCTGACGCTGATCATCGCCGACGACGGCATCGGCCTGCCGCAGGATGCCGCTACGCGACCGCAGTCGTCAGGCCTGCGCAGCATGCACGAGCGAGCTGCACTGGTCGGAGCGGCGCTGGAGGTGTTGCAGGGCGACAGCGGCGGCACACAACTGCAGCTGACGCTTCCTGTCCGATCCGCCGCCAACCTTATAAAATAACGCCACGTTCAGCCCGGAAGACAGATAGCACCCCATGCCAATAACGAAAAAGAACAGTTCCGCCATCAAAGTGGCAATCGCCGACGATCACGCGATCGTGCGCGAAGGCCTCCGGCAGATCTGCGGCGGCACCAAGGACATCGTCGTCGTCGGCAACGCCGAGAACGGGCTGGAGACCATCAAGCTCGCGCGGCTGGGCAACTGCGACGTGCTGCTCCTGGACATCATCCTGCCGGATCGCACCGGCATCGACGTGCTCAAGCAAATCAAGAAGGAAATTCCCAAGCTGCCGGTGCTGATGCTGTCCATCCATCGCGAAGACCAGTATGCCATCCGCGCCCTCAAGGCCGGTGCAGCGGGCTTTCTCAACAAGCAGGCCGCGCCGGCCGAATTGATCAATGCCATCCGCCAGGTCGCCGCCGGCCGTAAATACATCAGCCCGTCGCTGGCGCAAGAGCTGGCCAACCAGATCGGTTTCGACCATGAAACACCGCTGCACGAAACCCTGTCCGACCGTGAATACCAGACCATGGTGATGATCGCCTCCGGCAAGACCGTCAGCGACATCGCCGCCGAATTATTGCTCTCGGTCAAAACCATCAGCATGTATCGTTCACGTGTGCTGGCAAAGATGAAGTTGCGCCATAACGCCGAGCTCACGCACTACGCGCTGAAAAACAACTTAGTCGAATAAAATCCGTGGCGGGGCCGCCGGTGTAAACCGCCAGACGGTAAAATGCGTTAGAAGTCAGGTCTCGTCCTACGCGTTGTAATGTCGTAAAGAAATAACACCAAACGGCATTCAGGCGTTCATGCACAGGTAAAGAAACCACCGCGTCAGGATGTTATTTCGACATTATCCGGCGTGGGAGCCATGAGACCTTGTCGCAATCCGTTTGAATAAGAAGCCGTCCATCAGGCATGTCAAAAAAGCCAGCTCAAAGTCCCGTCGATATCGCGCGAGAAGCCTTCCAGCAACTCGCCACACGCCGCATTGCCCCTACTCCTGACGCTTATCGCGAAGCCTACGAAGAAATCGTAGGGACCAAGAGCGACCTGAAACCGGAAGGCGTACTCGCCGCGTTCGCCCAGCACCTGACGCAGCAGCCTGGCGACATCGGCAAGCTCGGCCTGCGCCTGACCATGGCGATCAACGGCAGCGACTGGAAGGACTACAACGACGAGCTGGACAATTTCGTCGAGCAGTATTTTCCTTCGCGCAACCTGGTCCCGCACGGCGAACTCGTGCCGGTCGACCTCGAACGTGAATTCATCCGTGACAGCAAGAAGGAAAAAATGCTGCGCGAAGTGTTGGCGCGCGTGCTGATCTTCAACATGGCGTCGCTGCTGATCGAAGCACCTGAACTGGCGAACGAATCGAAATCGATCGGCCTCGATCTCAAGACGGCGTTCTCCGAACAGGCCATGAATGAAGTCATCGGCCGCCTCAAACAGATGAGTTTCCAGATTGAACTCAAGAGCGAGGATATCGCCCTCCAGCAAGAATTATTGATGCGCCTGTTCCAGCTGTTGCTGGAAAACATCCACGGCTTGCTGGAAAAAGGATCGTGGCTGAGCAGCCAGATCACCGCCGTGCAGGAACTGATCAACGGTCCGATCAGCAAGACCTCGCTGGCCGACGCCACCAAGACCCTGAAGGAAGTCATCTTCAAGCAGGGCTTGCTCAAGAACACACTGAGCGAAGAAAAGGTCACTGCCAAGAACATGATGCTGACCTTCGTCGATCGCCTCAGCGCAATGGTGTCGACGACCGACAATTATCACAAAACCATCACCAGTTTTTCGCAGCAGATCAGCCAGGCCTCCGACATCAGTGACCTCAACTCGGTGCTCAACGGCATCATGAACGCGACCAAGGACGCCCAGGACGAAGCGCTGCGCTCACGCGACGAAATGATCAATGCACGCCAGGAAATGCAAAAAGCCGAAGCGCGCATCACCGCGCTGGAGTCGCAGTTGGTGCACATGGGCGAACTGGTGCGCGAAGACCAACTGACCGGCAGCCTCAATCGCCGCGGCATGGACGAATCGCTGGAGCGTGAAATCATCAATGCCGATCGCCTTGGCGCACCGCTGTGCATCGCCCTGCTGGACCTCGACGATTTCAAACGCATCAATGACACGCACGGCCACGCCACCGGCGACGAAGTGCTGGTCCATCTGGTGAACGTGGTCAAGGAAACGCTGCGCAAGCTGGATGTGATCGCGCGTTTCGGCGGTGAAGAATTCCTGGTGTTGCTGCCGGAAACCGAGCCGGCGGAAGCGATGCAGATCATCACCCGCGTGCAGCGCGAACTGACCAAGCGCATTTTCATGCACAACACGCAGCGTTTGCTGATCACCTTCAGCGCGGGCGTCGCTTATCGCGCGCAAGGCGAGACCCAGGCCGATCTGATCAAGCGCGCCGACGTGGCGCTGTACAAGGCCAAGAACGCCGGCAAGAACCGCGTGATCCTGGCCGAGTAAAGTTTACGCCGGCGGCGGCTCCTGCCGCCAGGCGCGCCAACCGGCGACCGCCAGCAGCACGAACAATCCATACAAAATAGCGGTCAGCGTCAGATGCTTGTAGAGATACAGGCCGACGTAGAGTACGTCCACCGCAATCCAGACCAGCCAGTTTTCAATCTTCTTGCGCGACAGCAGGAATTGTCCGACCAGGCTTCCTGCCGTCAGGAAGCCATCCATGTGCGGCACGTCGGTATCCGTGAAATGACGCAGGAACACCGACAGCACGGCAAAGCCGGCCAGCCACGCCAATCCCGACCACAGCACGCCACGACGCGATAGTGTCGACGTCTTGAGCGGCAGATGCTGTTCGCCGCCGCGCAGCCATTGATACCAGCCCCACACCGACACCGCGACGAACACGCACTGGAGGCCGGCGTCGCCGTACAGGCGCGCCTCGATGAATACCACGCCGTACAAGGCGGAAGACAAGATGGAAAACAACCAGGCCCAGTGATTCTGGCGGATATTGAGCGCGACCGTGATGATCGCCAGCAAGAAGGAAATCAGTTCCAGCGGCGTCGTGACAAGGCCGGATAACCCGAACAGCGGCAGGCTGTCGTTGAGGGACATGGCAAGCCGGTCCTAGCGTGAAGCGGGGGCAGATCGGGAGGGAGATGATGCAGCCGCGCCGGGAGGCGGCACGGGCGCCGAAGGCATGGGCTGCTGCGGCGTCCTGGAAACAGCGGTGGCATTACCGTCAAGGACCTGGATGAAGACTTCGTTCTGCTTGATCATGCCGAGCTCGTAGCGCGCCCGCTCTTCCACCGAACCGGTGCCCTGCTTGAGGTCTTCCACTTCGGATTCCAGCTTGGCGTTGCGCGCCTTGAGTTCGTCATTCTTCTTTTGCGCCTGCTGGACCTGCTTGTCCAGGTCCCATACCCGCAGCCATCCGCCTTTGCCCAGCCAAAGCGGATACTGGATCAGCACCAAAAGCGCTGTGAGGCAGAGGATGATCAGGCGCATCGAAAGAATGCCGGGTGATTGTCCGGCAGGCGAATGCTGCCGGACATCTTGCTTATTTCAGATTGTAGAAAGCCGAACGACCAGGATAGCTGGCGATATCGCCGAGGTCTTCCTCGATACGCAGCAACTGGTTGTACTTGGCCATGCGGTCCGAACGCGACATCGAACCGGTCTTGATTTGCAGCGCATTGGTGCCGACGGCGATGTCGGCGATGGTCGAGTCTTCGGTCTCGCCCGAACGGTGCGAGATCACGGCGGTGTAGCCGGCGCGCTTGGCCATTTCAATCGCTGCGAACGTCTCGGTCAATGTACCGATCTGGTTGATCTTGATCAGGATCGAGTTGGCAATGTTCTTGTCGATGCCTTCCTTCAGGATCTTGGTGTTGGTGACGAACAGGTCGTCTCCGACCAACTGCACCTTCTTGCCCAATGTTTCGGTCAGCAGCTTCCAACCGGCCCAGTCGTTTTCGGCCATGCCGTCTTCGATGCTGATGATCGGGTACTTGTCGCACCACGATGCCAGCAGACCGGTCTTTTGCGCCGGCGTCAGCACCATGTTTTCGCCTGCCAGATGGTAGTTGCCGTCCTTGTAGTATTCGCTCGCGGCGCAGTCCAGGCCCAGCGCAATCTGCGTGCCCGGCTCGTAACCGGCTTCTTCGATCGCTTGCAGGATCAATTGGATCGCTGCTTCGTGGCTGGCCACGTTCGGCGCGAAACCGCCTTCGTCGCCGACCGAAGTCGCCAGGCCCTTGGCGTGCAGGATCTTCTTGAGCGTGTGGAACACTTCGGCGCCGTAGCGAATCGCTTCGCGGAAGCTCGGTGCGCCAACCGGGATGATCATGAATTCCTGCAGGTCGAGATTGTTGTCTGCGTGCGCGCCGCCGTTGATGACGTTCATCATCGGCACCGGCATCTGCATCGAACCGCTGCCGCCGAAATAGCGATACAGCGGCAGGCCGGCTTCTTCAGCCGCCGCCTTGGCGACCGCCATCGATACCGCCAGCGTGGCGTTGGCGCCCAGGCGCGCCTTGTTTTCGGTGCCGTCGAGATCGATCAGCGTGCGGTCCAGGAAAGCCTGTTCGTTGGCGTCCAGGCCCATGATCGCTTCGGAGATCTCGGTGTTGATATTTTCGCAGGCTTGTAGCACGCCCTTGCCGAAATAGCGGCTCTTGTCGCCGTCGCGCAGTTCGATTGCTTCGCGCGAACCGGTCGAGGCGCCGGACGGCACCGCCGCACGACCCAACACGCCGGACTCCAGCAGGACATCGCATTCGACAGTAGGATTGCCGCGCGAGTCGATAATTTCACGGCCGATAATATCAACGATTGCACTCATTCAAACATCTCCATCAAGCAGGGGTTTAAGCAAATTTTTTATAGACGGAAGCCGGGCCGGAATGAGATCCGCGCCCGCTCAGTTTCAGGAAAAATCGTTTTCCAGGAAAACCGATTTCTTCACAATGCGATCCAGTTCGATCATCGTGCCCAACAGCTCCTTGATACGAGCCAATGGAACAGCGTTGGGGCCATCGGATTTGGCCTCCGCCGGATTCGGATGTGTTTCCATAAACACGCCGGCAATACCGACCGCAATCGCCGCGCGGGCGAGTACGGGTACAAATTCACGCTGGCCGCCCGAGGACGTGCCCTGCCCGCCCGGCAGCTGCACCGAGTGGGTGGCGTCGAACACCACCGGCGCGCCGGTCTCGCGCATGATCGCTAGGCTGCGCATATCGGACACCAGATTGTTGTAACCGAAGGACACGCCCCGTTCGCAGGCCATGAAGTTGTCTTCAGGCAGGCCGGCTTCCTTGGCCGCCGCGCGCGCCTTGGCGATCACGTTGATCATGTCGTGCGGTGCCAGGAACTGGCCCTTCTTGATATTGACCGGCTTGCCCGACTGCGCGCAGGCGCGGATGAAATCGGTCTGGCGGCACAGGAAAGCCGGCGTCTGCAGGACGTCGACTACTTCGGATACCGGCTTGATCTCGTCGATCTCATGGATGTCGGTCAGCACCGGCACGCCGATCTGTTTCTTGACCTTGGCCAGGATTTCCAGGCCCTTGTCCATGCCCAGACCGCGGAACGAGGAACCGGACGAGCGGTTGGCCTTGTCGAAGGACGACTTGTAGATGAACGGGATGCCCAGTTCAGTCGTGATCTCTTTCAAGGCACCGGCTGTATCCAGCGTCATCTGTTCCGACTCAATCACGCAAGTGCCGGCGATCAGGAAAAACGGCTGATCGAGGCCGATGTCAAAACCGCACAGTTTCATGCTTTTCCTTTGCTTGCTGCCGTCGCGTCATGGTGCGCCAGCGCTGCCTTGATATACGAGATGAACAGCGGATGGCCGTCGCGCGGCGTCGACTTGAACTCGGGGTGATACTGCACGCCCAGATACCACGGGTGCGCATTCTCACCGCCGGTGCGCGGCAGTTCCATGATCTCGCACAGATCCTCGGTCGGCGTACGTGCCGACACGATCAGGCCCGCATCTTCCACGCGGGGCAGGTAAAAATTGTTCGCTTCGTAGCGATGGCGATGACGCTCGGTCACCTTGGCGCCATAAATTTCGGAAGCCAATGTCCCCGGCTTGACGTCACAGGTTTGCGCGCCCAGGCGCATGGTGCCGCCCAGATCAGAATTGGCGTCGCGCTTCTCGACCTTGCCGTCGTGGTTTTGCCATTCGTCGATCAGCGCCACCACCGGTTGCTCGGTTTCCGGATCGAACTCGGTCGAATTGGCTTGCGCCAGGCCGGCCTTGTTGCGCGCGTATTCCAACAGCGCCACTTGCATGCCCAGGCAGATGCCCAGATAAGGCACCTTGTGCTCGCGTGCAAACTTCGCTGCGGCGATCTTGCCTTCCACGCCGCGCTTGCCGAAGCCGCCCGGTACCAGGATCGCATCGTACTTGGCCAGGCCGGCGGTGCCGGTGGTCTCGATCTCTTCGGAATCCAGGTACTCGATGTTCACGCGGCTGCCGGTATGGATACCGGCGTGGCGCAGCGCTTCAGTCAGCGATTTGTACGATTCGGTCAGGTCGACGTACTTGCCGACCATGCCGATGGTGACTTCGTGCGATGGATTTTCTTGTGCGTGGATCAGCTTGTCCCACATCGACAGATCTGCCGGGCTCGGCGACAGGCCGAGTTTTTCGCAGATGATGTTATCCAATCCCTGGTCGTGCAACATCTGCGGAATCTTATAAATGCTATCCGCATCCCACACCGAAATCACGGCATCGACAACGACGTTGGAGAACAGCGAAATCTTGTCGCGCTCGTCGTCAGGAATGCGGCGGTCGGCGCGGCACAGCAAGGCGTCCGGCGAAATGCCGATTTCGCGCAGCTTTTGCACGCTGTGCTGGGTCGGCTTGGTCTTGAGTTCGCCGGCCGATGCCAGGAAAGGCACCAGCGTCAGATGCACGAAGGCGGCGGCGTTGCGGCCGGCACGCAGGCTCAGCTGACGCGCTGCCTCGAGGAACGGCAAGGATTCGATATCGCCGACGGTGCCGCCGATTTCGACCAGCGCCACGTCATAGCCTTCGGCGCCGCGGTGGATGAAATCCTGGATCTCGTTGGTGATGTGCGGGATGACCTGAACGGTCTTGCCCAGATACTCGCCGCGACGTTCCTTGCGGATCACGGACTCGTAAATCTGGCCGGTGGTGAAATTATTCACCTTCTTCATCTTGGCAGTGATGAAACGCTCGTAGTGGCCGAGATCCAGATCGGTTTCGGCGCCGTCATCGGTGACGAACACTTCGCCGTGCTGGAATGGGCTCATCGTTCCAGGATCAACGTTGATGTAGGGATCGAGCTTAAGAAGGGTGACTCGGAGGCCGCGCGATTCGAGGATCGCAGCGAGAGACGCGGCGGCAATCCCTTTACCCAGGGAAGACACGACGCCGCCAGTGACAAATACAAACTTGGTCATTACAAAGAAGGTGCCGAACGGCACGTGCGGGAAATTCGAATTATACCCCAAACCGTCCGCTTTTCATCTCCCTCTTTTGCGGAAGCAGCAGATTTTCGGCTGCAATTCCCCGCAATTTATTTCCCTGCAAGCAAGCCCTGGATCATTTCATGGGTCGCCTGTGCGGCGGCTTCGGGCGCTTCCATCGGGAACAGATGGCCCCCCGGAATCTGCCGGAAATGACGCCCCACCAGCTTTTTGGTGGCGTCCAGTCCGGCCAGGCGGCACTCGACCGAATCGATACCGCCGACGAAACCGACCGGCACCGGATATTGTCGCCGCGTCAATGCCCCCAAGTGATGGGGGATGGTGCGGTAGACCGCGGTTTCGGTTTCGCGCGTGAAGCGCAGCTTGACGCCGCCGGACGGCTCCGGCTCGACGCCGTGGGCGACATAATCGCGCAGCACGCGCTCGGGCCACGCCGCGAACATGGCCTTGGCGGCGTAGTGCTGATAAGCCGCCTCCATGTCCGGCCAGGCGTTGCGGCGGCGGCTCGATGCCACGGACGGCGAATGGCGGCTTTCGATGCGCAGCAGCTTGAGCAGGCGCAACGTGGAGGCGCGCCACCCCGCCACGATGGGCGAATCCAGCAACACCACGCAGCGCACCAGGTCGGGCCGTTTGCGCCCCGCCAGCAGGCTCAGGATGCCGCCCATGGAGTGGCCGACCAGAATGACCGGTTCGCTGTAGCGTTGCGCCAGTTCCTCGCCCAATTCCTTGCCGAGCTTGCGCCAGCCGTCATCCACCGGGTAAGCCGGATTGTGCGCATGCATGGGCAAGGCGCGCACGTCGTAGTGTGTGCGCAACTGGTCGAAGAACATGCCGTAGGTCCCGGCCGGGTAACTGTTGGCGTGTGCGAAATGCAGAATCGGCAAGGTCGGCTGGTGGTTCATGAATTGAAATGGACGTATCGATTGCCGGATTATCTGGCAATTAATGTGCGGCGTCAGCCTTTTCCGGCGTGCTTTTTCAGTGTGCGGCGTGCTTTTTTCGGTTGTTATTTCTCGTACCAGTAACGCGCATGTTCGCGGCGATATTCCTGCACGCTTATCTTGTCGCCCGCCTTGTCGAATTGCAGTGAAATGGCGCCCGCCTCGTCGTTGCGCAAGCCGCGTATGCCCATGCGGCCATAGCGTTCGAGCACTTCCGGCTTGGGATGATTGAAGCGGTTGCGATAACCCATCTGGAACAAGGCCAGGCTCGGCTGCACTGCCTGCAGGAAAGCTTCCGTCGACGACGTGCCGCTGCCGTGATGCGGCGCCACCAGGACGTCGGCGCGCAATTGGGCGGCGTCGGCGCCGTTGACGAGTTCGTCTTCCTGCACCGCCTCAATGTCGCCGGGCAGCAGGATGGCGTGCTTGCCAAGACTGACTTTCAGCACGCAACTGCGCGCGTTGGGCTTCCACTTGTCGCTGGTGTAACTGACCGGCGCCGGATACAGCATGTCAAACGCCACGCCGTCCCAACGCCAGTACTGGCCGGTCTGGCAGCGCTTGTGATCCGGCGCGGCCTGCACGATTGCGCTGGTCGGCGACAGCGATGAATACACGCGGTCGACGGCGATCTCCCTGAACAGCGACAGCGCGCCGCCGGAATGATCGTTGTCGTTATGCGAAATCACCACGGCGTCGAGGTGATCGATACCGCGTGCGCGCAGATACGGCACGATCACGCGATTGGCGCCGTCGGATTCCGGCGAGTAATACGGACCGGTGTCGTACAGCAGCCGATGTCCCGGCGTCTCCACCAGCAAGGCCATGCCCTGCCCGACGTCGAAGGCCGTCACGTGGACCTGGTCCTGCTCCGGCCAGGCCGGGGTATTGAAAATCAGCGGCAGCCAGCCGAACAGCCCCAGCCAGCGCGCCGGCCAGCCGCGCGGCGCCAACAGCAGCAAGGTCCCACCCAGCGCCACTGCAAATATCCACAGCGGCGGCAACGGCGCCTGCCAGACTGCAAACGGCTGGCCCGCAAGCCACTCCAGCAACTGCACCAGCCACTCCAGCACGGCATGCGCGGCCAGCAACAGCCACTGCGACAAAGGTGGCGGCAAGATGCTGCCCAGCAGCGACAGCGGTGCAATCACGATGGTGATCAAGGGAATCGCCGCCGCATTGGCCAGCGGACTGAGCAGCGAATACTGCCCGAACAGCACCATCGTCAATGGCAACAAGCCAAGCGTCACGACATACTGTGTGTAAGCGCCCGCGCGCAGCGAGCGCCAGCTCTTCGCCATGTACGAGGGCTTGCGATGGCGCTGCACCGGGGTCAGGACCTGCGGCTCGGCCGGCATGTCCGCGCCGATGCGCCCGGCGGAGGCGTACAGGATGATCGCCACGGCGCCGAACGACAGCCAGAAGCCCGGCCACAGCAAGGCCCACGGATCGAACAGCAGCACCACTGCCAGCGCCAGCGACATCACATAGGAAATATGCGTCAGCCTCCCCGCCCAATACGCCAGCCCCACCACGCACAGCATGTACAAGGTGCGCTGCGCCGGCACGCCGAACCCCGCCAGCAGCACGTAGACCAGCGCCGCCAGCAAACCGGCCAGCACCGCCACTTTGGGTGCGGGCATCAGCAACGGCAGTTGCGCCCGCGTGAAGAACGAACGCCGCCACAGCAAACCGAAGAACGCGCCGAACAGGCCCGAGATCAGCGTGATGTGCAATCCGGAAATCGCCACCAGATGGCCGACGCCCGTACGGTTGAATATGCTCCAGTCGGATTGTTCGATGGCGCGCTGATCGCCGATCACCAGCGCAACGATGACACCGGCGTATCGCTGGTTCGGCAGCGCGGACATGATGCGGTCGCGCAGCCAGGAGCGGCCGCGCTCGATGGCGTTAGACGGCGTCCGGATGAACTCCTGCAGGCGATGATTCTTGTAGGCCGATTGCTGGTCGGATCGCACCGCGCCGGTTGCACGCAGGTTCTGTTCCAGCAGCCAGACTTCGTAGTCGAAACCATGCGGATTGGCGTTGCCATGCGGACGCTTCAGACGCACCGTAAATTGCCAGCGTTCACCCGGCCGCACCTCGGGAACCGCCTGCAGCGGCTCGCCGCCGGCCTGGCCGAGTGCGCCGGGGCTGTACCAGGACAAAGCGAGTCGCCGCGGCACCGGCGGCGTGCCGCCGTTTTGCGGGCCGACTCTCTCCACCTTGAAATTGAAGCGCACGCCGCGCTCGAAACGATACGGCAGGCTGTCGATGGTCCCCACCACCACGATGTCGCGGCCTTCCCATGCTGCCGGCAAAGCATCGTCGAGCCGGCTTTGCGCCAACAGGCCGCCCCAGGCGAAGCCGGCACAGAGTCCGGCGATATTGAACAGGACAATGCGCAAGACGGTCCGCCCGCCTCCGCTGGCGCCGCCACCACGCAGCCGCCAGCACACCGTCAACAGCAGGACCGCCGCTGCCAGCAACGCCATATGCCCTTCAAAGGGAAGCAGTTGCGCCTGCATCTGCAAAAAGGCAATTCCTGCGGCGAAACCGAGAATCGCGCTGCGCATGCTTATGTCGCCGCAGCCAGGCGCGGCAGCACCGCGTGCGCATTGGCGCTGGTGGCTGCGGCCACGTCCGCAATATCCATGCCGCGCAATTCGGCGAGTACCTGGCCGATACGCGGAATCTGGTCCGGGGTATTGCGCTGAGGATGCAGCCACGCGGGCGAGATGTCGGGCGCGTCGGTTTCCAGCACGACGGCGTCAAGCGGGACCTCCGCCGCCAACCGGCGTATCTGCAGCGAACGCGGGAATGTCATCGCGCCGCCCAAGCCCAGTTTGAAACCCAGTCCGATGAAAGTCTCGGCCTGCTGGAAACTGCCGTTGAAGGCGTGCGCGATGCCGCCCGGCACGGCGATGCGACGCAGATATTTGAGGATGATGTCTTGCGAGCGGCGCACATGCAGCAGCACCGGCAAATCGAATTCGCGCGCCAGCTTGAGTTGCTCACTGTAGAAGTGCTCCTGCTTGTCGCGCATGGCCGGCTCTTTCAGGGCGGGCACGAAGAAGTCCAGTCCGATTTCACCGATGGCGACAAAGCGTCTGTCGCTCAGCGCGGCTTCGATTGCATGGCGCAGCGCCAGCAAGTCGTTCTCGTCGCAGCCCGGAACATACAAGGGATGGATGCCCAGCGCATACGCGCAATTGCCGCGTTGCCGCGCCAGCCGTGCAACCGCGTCGAAATTGAAAGGCGCCACCGCCGGCACCACGATCATGCCTACGCCTTGCCCGGCCGCGTCGTCGGCGACGGCGAGCTCCTCGCCGGCAAACTCGCCGGCATCGAGATGGCAGTGCGTATCAATCCACATACTTGATCCAGAAGATGCCGGCAATTCAGGAAAAAACCGAACGACGCGATGCGGCGCCGTAGCGGTTATCAGGCGGCTTGCAGCGAACGGCCCAGCTTGCGCAGGAACTCTTCGCAGCGCTGCAATTGCGCAATCGCCACGAACTCGTTCGGCTTATGCGCCTGGATGATGTCGCCGGGACCGCATACGATGGTCGGGATGCCGATTTGCTGGAACAGCCCGGCCTCGGTGGCGTAGGCAACCTTGCGTTTTTCGTTGTCTTCGGTCAGCGCGCGCACCAGCGCTGTGATGGCTTCCTGCTCGGCGGTTTCCAGTGCGGGGCTGGCGGCGATGATGCCGATGTCGACCTTGGCGTCGGGATATTCGGCCTGCATTTTCGGCAGCAACTGATCGCGCACGTATTGCGTGACCTGGGACTGGATCTTGTCCGGCGACATGCCGGGCAAATTGCGGAATTCGTAGGTAAATTCGCACAGATCGGGAATCGTGTTGATCGCGATGCCGCCACGAATCTGGTTGGTGGTCATGGTGGAAAACGGCACGTCATACAGCGTGTCGTACGGACCGTTGACCTTGTAGGCATCGGCGAAATCGCGGATCGCGCAAATCAGACGTGCAGCGTGTTCGATGGCGTTGCAGCCCTGCGGCGTCAGCGAGGAATGTGCCGACTTGCCGTGCACGCGGCACGTGAAGGCGTTGATGCCCTTGTGCGCCACCACTACCTGCATGTTGGTCGGCTCGCCGACGACGCAGCTGTCGGGACGAATGCCGCGTTCCTGCAGCTCAGCCAACATGCTCGGCGCACCGGCGCAGCCGATTTCTTCGTCATAGGAAAACGCCAGATGCAGCGGCTTGCTGCGCGGCATCGCGAGGAACTCCGGCACCAGCGCCAGCGAGGCGGCGATGTAACCCTTCATGTCGCAGCTGCCGCGACCGTACAGCAAGCCGTCGCGTTCGGTCAGCGTGAACGGATCGCTGTCCCACTTCTGGCCGTCGACCGGCACCACGTCGGTGTGACCGGACAACACGATACCGCCCTGGATCGTGCCGGCTTCCGGCCCTTCCGTGGCCGGCAGCGTCGCGAACAGGTTGGCCTTGGTGCGCTCCTTATTGTGCGCGAACCACGGCGTGAGGCCTTGCGCCTGCAGGCTGTCGCGCACGGACGTGATCAGTTCGAGATTGGAGTTGCGGCTGGTGGTATCGAAGGCGACCAGTTGCTCAAGCCATTGACGTGTGTTCATCATTTCCATGCATTCCTTTTCATTATGCTTATTCATTGTCCATCTCTCATTGTCTCTGGTATGCACCAGGCTTGCATGCCAGTGGCGACAAAATTTCCATGCGGAAATGAAATTATTGGCGGTTCAGCGCAGATGAGGACGAGATTCGCAAAAGAGCAACGAACCCGGATAAATCTTCTCTGCCATTGAAAAGTCGGCCGGTACTCTCCACACCCTCTGCCATCTGTCTTCCCGACCTTTTTGGGTTAAGCATCAACTCGAAGTAACGCCAAAAAGCCCGTTTGATCGCCGTATAAATCCGGTTGGACATCGCTCACCCTCAGACAGCGATGCATTGTAAAAGAAAAATATTGCCATTGTGCATTTCCTGAAAGACGTGAGCATTCTCCCGAAGGCTTCATCAGGACCATAGCGAACCGGAAAAATAGAACCGGCACCGTCCTCTCCATAAGAAATCTGCCGGCGTCTCAAAGACGCAAATGAGCAGATCAATACGAAGTCACATTGATATTCAAAGGGGAAAACTCATTTTTCATTGGGAGAAATCATGCGCTGGTTTTACAACTTAAAAATTTCACACAAACTTATTATTTCGTTCCTGATTGTTCTTGTCCTGTGCATAGCGCTCGGCATCTTCGCGTTGAAGCAAATCACTGAAGTAAAACAATCCTCTTCGGAAATCATGGAAAACTGGTTGCCGTCCAGTGTACTGCTGGCGGAAACAAAGGCATCAGTTCGCCAGTTTCGCATCGATCAACTGCATCTTCTCGCGATTGAAATCGAAAAGCGACCTGAATACATAACGCGTCTGACAGACAGGGCAAAAAAACTGCGCGCCGCAGTGGAAAGCTATAAATCGATGGCGAGCGCGCCTGAGGAAATGCGGATTTTTCCATTACTTGCCTCCCGCATATCTGAATATCTGGCGCAAAATCAGAAAATGCTGGTGCTGTTGAACGCAAACAAAACGCAAGAAGCGACAAGCTTCAGCGACATCGAGCTGCTGAAAGCCATCAGGGATGTCGAAGATGTTCTGAATGAGTTGATCAAGGTCAATAAGGACGGCGCCGTCGCTTCCTACGTTCATGCCAATCAAATCTATTCCCTATCCCGTATCTGGATTTTTTCTCAACTGATCGTTACTGTCGTCATCGGCCTGGGATTGGCCATCTGGATCGCCAATGTCGTCTCCAAACCGTTGGCAGAAGCAGTCAAGGTCGCCAGACAAGTGGCGTCCGGAGACCTTACCACCCGGATTTCAGCAACTTCTACTGACGAAACAGGCCAGCTGATGCGCGCCTTAAGCGACATGAACGAAAGCCTGCTTGGCATTGTCGGCAATGTGCGAACAGGTACCGACACGATCGCCACGGCTTCCGCGCAGATCTCCACAGGCAATCGGGATTTGTCCAGCCGGACCGAACAGCAAGCAAGCTCGATTGAACAAACCGCAGCGGCAATGGAAGAGCTCACCTCGACCGTGAAGCAAAATGCCGACAACGCCAGGCAAGCGAACCAGTTGGCGACCTCCGCGTCGACCATCGCACAGGAAGGCGGCGATGTTGTCGGCGAAGTCGTTCATACCATGAGCTCCATCAATGAATCGTCGAGAAAAATCGTCGACATCATCAGCGTAATCGATGGCATCGCTTTCCAGACCAATATCCTGGCGCTCAATGCGGCCGTCGAAGCCGCCCGCGCCGGCGAACAGGGACGCGGTTTTGCAGTCGTTGCCTCCGAAGTGCGCAGTCTGGCGCAACGCTCATCGGCCGCCGCCAAAGAAATCAAGATTCTGATCGATGCATCCGTATCCAAGGTCGATACCGGCAGCAAACAGGTGGAACAAGCCGGCTTTACCATGACGCAAATCGTCACCAGCGTAAAACAGGTCTCCGATATCGTCGGCGAAATCAGCAGCGCCAGCCAGGAGCAAAGCGACGGCATCGAAAACATAGGCCGTGCAATTGCGCAGCTGGACGAAACCATCCAACAAAATGCTGCGCTGGTGGAGGAAGCGGCGGCCGCCGCGCAATCGATGGAAAAAGAAGCCTCCACACTGTCGGAAGTCGTTTCCGTATTCAGACTGCGGGCCTAGGCGCTCATCGGGACGACCGTCGGGCCACCCACGGATCAAATCAAGCGTTGCTCTGCAAGCCGTTTTCCGACAAGCGCAGCACGCGGCCGCAGCGGCGCGCCAATTCGATGTCGTGGGTGACGATGACGAAAGCCGTACCCAGCGTCTGCGACAGTTCGATCATCAGTTCAAAGGTCTTGTCGGCGGTGCTGCGGTCGAGGTTGCCGGTCGGTTCGTCGGCCAGCACACAGGCCGGATTCGTGACCAGCGCGCGCGCCAGGGCTACACGCTGGCGCTCGCCGCCGGACAGCTCGCCCGGCACGTGACGCACGCGATTTTCAAGGCCGACGCGGGCCAGGATCGTGCGCGCCTGTTCCTGCGCCTGATCGCGTTTGACGCGACGGATCATGAGCGGCATGGCGACGTTGTCGAGCGCCGAGAATTCCGGCAGCAAGTGATGGAACTGGTAGACAAAACCCAGCGCCGCGTTGCGCAAGTCGCCGCGCGCGGCTTCGCCCAGATTGGCGAAATCCTTGCCCTGCAGGGTAACGCTGCCCGCGCTCGGCGTGTCGAGGCCGCCCAGCAGATGCAGCAGCGTCGACTTGCCCGAACCGGATGCGCCGACGATAGCGACCTGCTCGCCGGGCGTGACATCGATGTCGATGCCGTTGAGCACTTTTACCGAATATTTCCCCTGTGTGAAGGTCTTGCCCAGCCCGCGGCAGGACAGCACTGCCTGGTCTCGTTGATTCATGTTGTCGTTCGTCAGGTTATTCATAGCGCAGCGCCTCCGCCGGTTTGACGCGCGCGGCTGCCCAGCTCGGGTACAGCGTCGCCAGGAAGGCCAGCACCACCGCCACCCCGCCGATGGTCCACACATCCGACCAGATCAGGTCGGACGGCAATTCGGAAATCACGTAAATGCTCTTGGGCAGGAACTGCACGTGCAACAGGTGTTCAATGGCTGGCACGATCACGTCGATATTGAGCGCCACCAGCACGCCGAACGCGACGCCCAGCGCGGTCCCGATCAGGCCCACCAGCGCCCCCTGGATCACGAAGATCTTCATGATCGATCCGGGCGACGCGCCGAGCGTGCGCAGGATCGCGATGTCGGCCTGCTTGTCGGTCACGGTCATCACCAGCGTCGACACCAGGTTGAACGCCGCCACGGCGATGATCAGCGTCAGGATGATGAACATCATGCGTTTCTCGGTCTTCACCGCCGCGAACCAGTTGCTGTTCTGCTGCGACCAGTCGCGCAGGTAGAGATTGCCGGTCAGTTGCGTCGATAATTCCTGCGTCACCTGCGGTGCCTGCAGCATGTCCTTGATGCGCAGGCGTACGCCGGATGGCGCGTCGAGGCGGAACAATCGCTCCGCGTCTTCAATCTGGATGAAGGCCAGCGACGAGTCGAACTCGTAGTGCCCGGCCTCGAAAATCCCCACCACCGTAAATTGCTTCAGCCGCGGCAGCACGCCGGCCGGTGTCACCTGCCCCTGCGGTGCAATCAGCGTGACCTTGTCGCCCAGCGTCACATGCAGGCTGCGCGCCAGCTCGCCGCCCAGCACGATGTTGAATTCGCCCGGCTTGAGGTCGGAGAATTTGCCTTGCTTGACCTGCCCCGCCACATCGGAAACCTTGGGCTCTTCACCCGGCAGCACGCCGCGAATCACCACCCCGCGCACATTGTCGTCGCGCGTCATCATCGCCTGCGCCGCCACGTAGGGTGCCGCCCCGATGACTTCCTTGTTCTGGAAGGTCTGCCTGGCCACCGCCTGCCAGTCCGGCATGGCGCCGGACGCGTCGAACACTTCGATGTGCGACAGCACCGACAGCATCCGATCGCGCACTTCCTTCTGGAAGCCGTTCATCACCGACAGCACGACGATCAGCGCCGCCACGCCAAGCCCGATGCCGGCCATGGAAATCAGGGAAATGAAGGAGATGAAACTATTGCGGCCGCTACGTTTTCCGGCCCGGGTATAGCGAATGCCGACCAGCCATTCGAACGGTAAATTTTTTATCAGACTCAAACCTTGACTCTCTTTTCTGGAAACGATGCCGGACGACAATGCGCCAGTTTGCCACACTCTCCGTCATCTTTCACTGTCCCGTTGGCCCCCAGGACACTTAGGGTGAACGCCCGATGAGACCCCGAAACGCCCGCCAAGTTTTTACCGCTACATTTTTTTACCATTTCGACACCCGCCGACAAGCCGCTTCCATAGGGGGTTTTCGGCCAGAACTGCGATTTTCGCCTACAATCGCGGCATGAATCATCTCGACATACTTCTCCCTTTCGGTCTGCCGCAAGCCGAAATGGCGCGCGACCTGGTGCGCGAATGCAATGCTCCCGCGCTGGCCATGCTGTTGGCGCGCAGCAAGACTGCCGCTCCGCTGCAACATCTCGATCCGTTTTCCCGTGCATTGCCGCATGAGCACTGGCTGGCTGAACGCTTCAACCTGGCCGCGCCGACGCCGCAGCAGGATGAGCGCGGCAACAGCCCCGCCGCCGCCGCCGCAGTGCTGCGCAATCGCGTCCAGCCGCCCGTGCCCGCCGAAGGCCACTGGTTCATCGTGCAACCGGCGCACATCCACGTCGCACGCGACCATCTGGTGCTGACCGACATCGGTCAACTGGATCTTGAAGAAGCCGAATCGCGCCGCCTGTTCAACTCCGCCTTGCCGCTGTTTGAAGAAATCGGCCGTACGCTGGTCTATGTCGACGCCGCCACCTGGCTGCTGCGCGCCGACGACTGGGCCGGCCTGCGCACCTCGTCGCCGCAAGCCGCCAGCGGCCGCAACATCGACATCTGGATGCCGGAAGGTCCGGGCGAACTGGCCTGGCGCAAGCTGCAGAATGAAGTGCAGATGCAATGGTTTTCCGAATCGATCAACGATGAGCGCGAGATGCACGGCAAAAAGCCGGTCAACTCGCTCTGGATCTGGGGCGGCGCTGCTGCCGCATCGACCGCGCCGTCGACAATGTATCAGGCCAGCTTCAACCTGAACGGCTGGCCGCAGGCGCTGACCGCAACCGCGCAGCACAGCGCGGCGCCCGATGGCCTGCTGGCCGTGCCCGGCGAGCATGGTTTGCTGCTGCTGAGCGATTTGCTGGAACCGGGCCTGACCGATGAATGGGGCTACTGGCTGCAACGCATGGAAGCACTCGACAGCCAATGGTTCGCGCCATTGCTGCAAGCCGTACGCAGCAAGCGCCTCTCCACCCTGTCGCTGGTATTCACCGGCCAGGACAAACTGCAGCACGTGACGGTCACCGCCTCGTCGCTGCGCAGGTTCTGGACCAAGCCTTCGCTGGCCAAACTTGCCGCATGAGACTGACGCCATGATCCGTATTGCCACCCGCAGCTACGACCCGCGCGACGTCGACGGCCTGATTCACAGCGGCATTCATCCTGTGCTGGCGCGCGTCTATGCCGCGCGCGGCCTGCTCAGCGCCAAGGATTTATCGAGCGAACTGGGCGCCCTGATTGCTCCCTCCGGCCTGCTTCATATCGATGCGGCGGCGGTCTATCTGGCCGACGCCATTGCCGCCGGGAAAAAAATGGTCATCGTCGCCGACTACGATTGCGACGGTGCCACCGCCTGCGCGGTGGGCTTGCGCGGCCTGCGCAGCCTGGGCGCGCAAGTCGACTACATCGTGCCCAATCGTTTCGAATACGGCTACGGCCTGACGCCTGAAATCGTCGAACTGACCATCCGCGAAAAATCGCCCGACATCATCGTCACCGTCGACAACGGCATCGCCAGCATCGACGGCGTCGCCACCGCCAAGGCGCGCGGCATTGATGTCGTCGTCACCGACCACCACCTGCCCGGCGACAGCCTGCCGGACGCGCGCGTGATCGTGAATCCGAACCAGCCGGCGTGTGGCTTCCCGAGCAAGAACCTGGCCGGCGTCGGCGTCATGTTTTACGTCCTGCTGGCGCTGCGCGCGGAAATGCGCAAGCGCGGCATCTTCGACGCTCAGACCCAGCCCAAGCTCGATACGCTGCTCGATCTGGTGGCATTGGGCACGGTCGCCGACGTGGTCAAGCTCGACGCCAACAACCGCATCCTGGTGGCGCAAGGATTGAAGCGCATGCGTGCCGGCCGCATGCATGCCGGTATCGCGGCCCTGTTCCGCGCCGCCGGCCGCGAAGCGCGCCGCGCTACGCCGTTCGACCTCGGTTTCGCGGTCGGTCCGCGTCTGAACGCTGCCGGCCGCCTCGCCGACATGGCGCTCGGCATCGAATGCCTCACCACCGACGATGAAGGCCGCGCCTGGGCCATCGCCCAGCAGCTCGATGCCATCAACCGCGAACGGCGCGACATCGAAGCCGGCATGCAGGACACCGCGCTGAACCTGCTGGACGATTTCAACCCGCAGGACCGGCGCACCATCAGCGTGTTCGACGCGTCCTGGCACCAGGGCGTGATCGGCATCGTAGCCTCGCGCCTGAAGGACAGATTCTATCGCCCGACCATCACCTTTGCCCCCGGCGACGAAGGCCTGATCAAGGGTTCAGGCCGCTCGATCGCCGGCTTCCACCTGCGCGATGCACTGGATCTGGTGTCCAAGCATGCACCGTCTGTGATCACCAAATTCGGCGGCCACGCAATGGCGGCCGGCTTGACGATCCACGCCGAAGCCTTCGACGCCTTCGCCCAGGCATTTGAAGAAGTAGGTAAAGATTGGTTAAGCCAGAACCAGCTCGAACGCGTGGTGGAAACCGACGGTGCGCTCGAGGACGCCTATTATTCGGTCAATTTCATCAGCCTGATGGATGACCAGGTATGGGGACAGGGCTTTGCGCCGCCGGTGTTCTGCGACCGCTTCCGCGTGCTGAGCCAGCGCATCCTCAAGGAAAAGCACCTGAAACTGCTGCTGGAAAAGAACGGCAAGAAGTACGATGCGATCTGGTTCGGCAACACGGATGCGCTTCCCGATTACGCAACGGTTGCATTTAGACTGGATGCCAACGAATATAACGGTACGACCAAGGTACAGTTGATGGTGGAACACGCAGAACCGGCTTAGATCCTGAACAAGTTCTTAGAAACGCCGTCAGGAAATTGACAGCAAAGAGGCAAGCCGGCGGCACAAGCAGCGCCCGACAGATGATCGGGCGCCAACAAGCAAAAATAGCAGCGACCAATGTCCAAGACTCCTCTTCCGCTGCACCGGATCCAGAAGCCGCCGATGACGCCGCAGCGGCTGCGGCGCCTGATGCTGATCGGCTCGCTGGTGCTGCTGGCGGTCTGCTGGATCGTACTGGCGATGCTCAAGCCGGCTACCCAGGGCAAGATCGTGATGACCGCCGGCGCCGAAGGCGGCATCTATCACAACTATGCGCAACGCTATGCGGAGATCCTCAAACGCGACGGCATCACGCTCGACATCCGCACGTCATCCGGCTCGGTGGAGAACTTCCAGCGCCTGCGTGAAGACGACAGCGAATTCCAGGTCGGCTTCATCCAGTCAGGCACCGGCAACAGTGAACAGGCGCCCGGCATCCAGACCATCGCCGCGATTTCGTATGAACCGATCTGGGTCTTCTATCAGGGCAACGCCACCTACGACCGCTTGTCGCAATTGCGCGGCAAACGCATCTCGCTGGGACTGCCGGGCAGCGGCCTGCGCATTGTCGCCAACGACCTGCTCACCGAAAACGGCATCACCACCAACAACTCCACGCTGGAAGAACTCGCCGGCAACAACGCCTACGAACAGCTGCTCAACAACAAGATCGACGCAGCCTTCTTCATCGGACGCGCCGACAGCCAGCTGATCCATACGCTGCTCAACAGCGGCATCAAGCTGATGAGTTTTTCGCAGGCTGACGCTCTGGTGCAAAAGTTTCCCTCGCTGTCGAAGATCACCTATCCGCGCGGCGCCACCAGCCTGATCAATGATCTCCCCTCCCACGACGTCACGCTGCTGGCCGCCACTGCCATGCTGGTGTCGAAGGAGTCGCTGCATCCGGCGCTGGCCTACCTGCTGCTCGACGCCGCCAACGTGATCCACAACGCGCCGGATTTTTTCACGCCGCGCAATTACTTCCCGAACCAGAACATCGAAGACTTCAACATCTCCGACGAGACGCGCCGCTATTTCAAATCCGGCCGACCGTTCCTGCAACGCTACCTGCCGTTCTGGCTGGCTAATTTCATCGAACGCCGCTTCACCATCCTGCTGCCGTTCATCGCGGTGCTGTTCGGCCTGATCCAGGCGGTGCCGCGCATCTATGAGGCCAGCATGAAAAAACGCCTGGTCGTGTGGTACAAGGAAATCCATCTGCTGGAAGAAGAGATCTGGAACACCCACGATCCCTCTGACGAAAAGCTCGCCGAGTGGCATGCCGAAATCGAGGAGATTGACGCCAACGCCAACCAGATCGACATTCCGCAACGCTATTACGGCGACGTCTATGCGCTCAAGCAAGCCATCCGCGTGGTGCGCGACCGCGTCAGCGAAGCTGCGAATCAACGAACAATAACAATGACACCTGCGTCTCCCCTATGAATTACACCCGCTTCTTCAACAGCCTCGTCACCCGTCTGGTCCTGTTCGGCACTCTGGTCGTGCTCGCCAGCGCGGTGGCGCGCTTTCATGTATTGACCAATTTCCTGCATGACGATCTCAGCGAAGTCGCCGCCGACCAGCAAAGCACGATCGCCAGTTACCTGGCGCAGGACATCAACTACCGCATCGTCGAACGGCGCCGCTTCCTTGAACAGCTGGCGCGCATGCTGCCGACGGAATTGCTGGGCCAGCCGGAAAAATTGCGTGCCTGGCTGCGCGAACGGCAAGAGCTGCAACCGCTGTTCTCCACCGGACTGTTTGTCACCGACGCCAACGGCGAGATCATCGTCGACTATCCTGCAGCAGTCGGCCGCCGCAATCTGTCGCTGGCGATTTTTCCGGATTTCCATCTGGCCAAGGAAGGAAAATTCGTCATCGGCGAACCGCTGCTGCCTGCGAACGGGCAATACCCCATCCTGCCGATGCTGACGCCGGTACGCGACGCCAGCGGCAAGTTTGTCGCCGTGCTGGGCGGCGCCACGGCGCTGGCGGCGACCGGCTTCCTCGATCATTTGCAGCAGGCGCGGCTGGGCGAGTCGGGCAGCTTCCTGCTGGTGTCTCCGGCCAAGCGCCTGATCCTTGCCTCCAGCCGTAAGGACCTGATTTTCAAACCGTTGCCCGATGTCGGCGTCGATCCCATGCTGGACAAGGCGGTCGACGGTTATCGCGGCAGCGGCGTCGGCGCCAACGGCAATATCGACGAGATCAAGGCCATCGCCGACGTGCCCAGCACCGGTTGGTTCGTTGTGGCGCGCCTGCCGGTGAAAGCGGCATTGCCGACCGTGGATCGGGTCCAGGCGTTCATCGTGCGCGGCGGTGCTGTGCAAGCTACGGTGATTTTCCTGTTGATCATTCTGGTCATCGTATGGTTCTTCCGGCCGTTGCGGCGCGCTGCCGACCAGGCCGAACGCATGACGCGCGGCGAGCTGATGCTGGCGCCGCTGCCGGTTTACCGCAACGACGAAGTCGGCCATCTCACCATGGCCTTCAACCGCCTGCTGTCACGCCTCAAGACGCATCAGTCGGAACTGCAGCACCAGGCGCATCACGACTTGCTGACCGGTTTGCCGAACCGGATCATGCTGGCCGAACGCATGCAGCAGGCGATTGCACAGACCCAGCGCGGGGTGGCGCTGCTGTTCCTGGACCTCGACGGCTTCAAGCCGATCAACGATACGCTCGGTCACAAGGCCGGCGACCAGGTGCTGCAAGAAATTACTCAGCGGCTACAGAAAGTTGCGCGCCACAGCGACACGCTGGCGCGCGTCGGCGGAGACGAATTTGTGCTGCTGGCGACCGATCTCGGCGCGCCCCTGGAACACGGTGCACGCGCGCTTGCAGAGAAATGCATCCGCGTCGTCGCCGAGCCGCTGCAGATCGGGCAAGGCGACTACAAGCTCGGCGTTTCGATCGGCATTGCCGTGTGCGAGACGTACTGCGATCCCGACATCCTGCTGCAAGCGGCCGACAAGGCCATGTACGACGCCAAAAACAAGGGCCGCGGCTGCTACGTCATCGCGCCCGTCACGGAAACGGCGGCGCAGACACCTGCCTGATCCTGCTTCGTTGCTGACGCCATTGCGCCAGCCGCTCAGTGAATCCCAGTACGAAGACAAAAAACACCGGCACAAAAAATACCGCGAGCACGGTGGCGCTGACCATGCCGCCGAACACGCCGGTGCCGATGGCCCGCTGCGTTTCCGCGCTCGCTCCGCCGGCCAGCATCAAGGGGAGCACGCCCAGCGCGAACGCCAACGAAGTCATCAGGATCGGCCGCAGACGCAGGCGCGACGCCTCTACCGCTGACTCGACCAGCCCCTTTCCCTGCTCGCGCAACTGCCGCGCGAACTCGACAATCAGGATCGCGTTCTTGGCCGACAAACCCATGACCGTGATCATCCCGACCTTGAAGAACACGTCGTTGGGCATGCCGCGCAACACCACCGCCAGCACCGCGCCGAGCAAACCCAGCGGCACCACCAGCATCACCGACAGCGGGATCGCCCAGCTCTCGTACAGCGCCGCCAATACCAGAAACACCACCAGCGCCGACAAGGCCATCAGCATCGGCGCCTGCGCGGCGGATTGGCGCTCCTGCAAGGACTGGCCGGTCCATTCCAGCGCAAAACCCGGCGGCAATTGCGCCACCAGGCGCTCCATCTCCGCCATCGCTTCGCCGCTCGATGCGCCCGCCTTGGGTGCGCCGGAAATGCGCACCGCCGGATAACCCTGATAGCGCACCAATTGTTGCGGCGATACGCCCCACACCGGCTTGACCAGTTCCGACAGCGACACCATGCCACCGCCGGCGTTGCGCACGTGCAGCCTCATGACGTCCTCGACCTGCATGCGCGCCGAGGCGTCGGCTTGCACGATCACTTGCTGCATGCGCCCGGCGTTGGGGAAGTCGTTGACGTACAGCGAGCCCATGGCGCTCGACAAGGTTTCGTTGATGGCATTGAAGGAGACGCCCATCGCCTGCGCCTTGCGGCGATCGATTTCCAGGCGCACGCTGGCGCCGCTCGGAAGTTCCTCGGCATACACGTCGCCGACGATGCGGCTTTTCCTCGCCGCCTCCAGTAGGCTTGCCTGCGCCTCCTTGAGGGCTGCATAGCCCTGGCTGGCGCGATCTTCCAGGCGCATCGTGAAGCCCGATGAGTTGCCGAGTTCGTCGATCGCAGGCGGCAGCAGGCTCATGCTGACGGCATCGGCAACCGGCTCCATCGCCTTGCGCGCGTGCTCCGCTTCATCGGCCGCGGTGGCGCCGTTGCGCTGGTCCCAGTCCTTGAGCATGGTGTAGGCCATCGCCGCGTTGGGACCTGAACCGGCGAAGCTGTAGCCGAGGATGGACTGGTTGTTGTCGATCGCCGGCCGTGACGCCAGATGGCGTTCGAACACCTTGACCGCGTCGAGCGTGCGCTCGGCGGTGGCGTCCGACGGCAGCTGGATGGAGGTCATGAAATAGCCCTGGTCTTCTTCCGGCAGGAAGGCCGACGGCAACCAGGTGAAGGCCGTCGCCAGCGCGGCGACCAGCGCCGCGAACAGCAGCATCACCCTGCCGCTGCGTTTGAGCAGGCGCACCACGCCGTTTTCATAACGCTGCGTCATGCGTTCGAAACGCGCATTGAACCAGCCGAAGAAACCGCGCTTTGCATGCGACTCCGGGCCGATCGGCTTGAGGATGGTGGCGCACAAGGCCGGCGTCAGCGTCAGTGCGAGGAATGCCGAGAACAGGATCGCCACCGCCATCGACAGCGTGAACTGACGATAGATTTCGCCGACCGATCCGCTGGCCAGCGCCATCGGGATGAACACCGCCGTCAGCACCAGCGTGATGCCGACGATGGCGCCGGTGATTTCTCGCATGGCGCGCGAAGTCGCCTCCCTGGGCGACAAGCCTTCGCTCGCCATCAGGCGTTCGACGTTTTCCACCACCACGATGGCGTCGTCGACGATGATGCCAATCGCCAGCACCATGCCGAACATGGTCAGCACGTTGACGGAGAAGCCGGCCACCAGCATCACCGCGAAAGTGCCCAGCAAGGCGATCGGCGCGACGATGGCCGGGATCAGCGTATAGCGCACCTTTTGCAGAAACAGGAACATCACGAGGAAGACCAGCACCATCGCTTCGATCAGCGTGACGATGACTTTCTGTATCGATATCTTGACGAACGGCGCGGTGTCGAACGGCACCGAATACGCCATGCCGGCCGGCATCGTCTGCGCCAGCAACGCCATCTTCTCGCGCACTGCCTGTGCCGTGCGCACCGCATTGGCGCCGGGCGAAAGCTGAATCGCGGCGGCGGTCGACGGACGGCCATTCTCACGATTGGCGTAGGCAAAGCTTTGCGCGCCGAGCTCCACCCGCGCGACGTCGCGCAGCAGCACCTGGGCGCCGCCGCTGGTGGAGCGCAAGACGATGTGCTCGAACTGCTCCGGCGTTTTCAACTGCCCTTCGACAGTCAGCGGAATCGTCACGCGCTGGCCCGATCGCGCGGGCGAATCACCCACGCGGCCCGGCGCGATCTGCGCGTTCTGCTGGCTGATGGCGCTGCTGACGTCGCCCATCGACAACTTGTAAGCGATCAGTTTGGCGGGATCGACCCAGATGCGCATGGCGCGTTCGGCGCCGAACAATTGCACGCGGCCGACCCCGCCGATGCGCCGTAATTCATCCACCACATTGCGCGCCATGTAGTCGCCCAATGCCATCTCGTCGAACTTGCCGGACGGCGACGTCAGTCCGACCAGCATCAGGAAACCGGAGCCGGACGCCTCCATCGACAGGCCGTTCTGGCGCACGGCTTGCGGCAAGCGCGGCTCGACCGTCTTCAGGCGGTTCTGCACGTCCACCTGCGCCAGGTCGGGATCGGTGCCGGGCTTGAAGGTAGCGGTGATCTGCGCCGAACCGGAAGTGTCCGACGATGATTCGAAGTACAGCAGGTTCTTGACGCTGGACAGTTCGCGCTCGATCAGGCTGACCACCGAGTCGTTCATCGACTGCGGCGTGGCGCCGGGATAGGTGGCGTAGATGCTGACGCTGGGCGGCGCCACGGTGGGATAACGCGCAATCGGCAATTGCGGCAACGCGATCAGTCCCAGCAAGATGATGAAAATGGCGACCACCCAGGCAAATACCGGGCGGTTGATGAAGAACTGCGGCATGCGTCTTTTCCTGTCGGGCGCGACGGCCCTGAATCTATATGTTTGCGCGTTGGCGTTTAAGCGCGTCGATCTGCGGGAGCGGCACTTGGTGTGGTGGGCAATCCCGGAGAGCAGGAGGATGGTTACGACGGCGCACCCATTCCCTGCGTCCAGGCGGGATCATAGCCCCGACGCACGGAAAAAGATGTAGAAAAAGTGTGCATTCCCGGCAGTTTTCCAGGAACGCGGGCGAGATCAGGCGACCCGCGCAGCGCCTGCCGCAGCCTGTTCGCGATGCATCGAAGGTGGATGGGTTTCGAATTTCTTCCACACGCGGCGCAGTTGCCGGCTCGAATGGAAGCCGGCCTTCTCCGCTACATGTTCCATGTCGAACGGCGACTGTACCAGCAGGTCGCGCGCCAACGCGATGCGGATGCGATGAATGTAATCGACCAGGCTGTCGCCGGTATGTTCGCGGAACAACCGCGTGAGATGGCGTTCGCTGGTGCAGGCGATTTCAGCCAGCCGCGCCACGCTCCAGTCGGCGGCGGGATCCTTGATCACCGCGTTCTGCACGCGATGTACCGCCGGATGCAGGTGGTTGCGCGCCACCAGCCACGGCGACAATTGAGGATCGGCGCCGGTGCGGCGCATGTAGACCACCAGCGAACGCGCCACCGAGGCGCTGCAGGCGTGACCGGCGATTTGCGCCACGAGATGCAGCGCCAGGTCGATGCCGGTCGTGACGCCGGCGCTGGTGCAGAGGTCGCCGTCTTCGACGAAGATGCGGTTTTCCAGCACCTCGGCGGCGGGCGCAATACCGCGCAACTCCTTGATATGGCTGTGATGAGTGGTGCACTTGCGTTGCCCCAGCAGGCCGGCGTAACCCGCCAGCAACGTGCCGGTGCAGATGCACACCAGCTTGTGGCGTACGGTGCAATGCCGGCGCAGCCAGGCCACCACCAGTTGGTCGGCGGCGCTGCTGAAGTCGTCGTCGCGGCCCACGCAGCCGCTCAGCACCAGAATGGCGTTGTCCGGCAACCCCTCCGGCAGCTCCTCAAAACCGGTGATGGTGAGGCCGACCGAGGTGCCAACTTCCCGATGCACGCTGATGAAATGCAGGTCGAAATACGGTGTGCGCCCTGATTGTTCGGCGAAACGGTTGGCGTAGCGCAAGACTTCCGCCGGACCGATCACGTCAAGCGTCAGCAGCGATTCCCGCAACAGGAAATAGACCGGGATGCCGGCGTCGGTGCTGGTGGAGGCGGCCATGGTTCCCTCTGATCGGTGACTGGATGGGGGCTCATGTTACCGCATCGTCATCGGCCCCACGATGACGCGCCCGGACAATCACCGGACATATTCCGCCATCACGGTGAATGGCGAATGGGAATATGCGGATGTCGCCGCGCGGTCTTGTTGCCGTTCAGCGCACCGGCAGGAACTGCAGGAAGGAGCCACCCAGCAGGTTTTGCACGTAACTGATGCCGGCGCGGCGATATTTTTCGGTAATGAATTCGGCCAGCAGATCGAGGCGGCCGATGATCTTGCCGAACTCGCGCTCGAAACTGAGATTGCGTTCGGCAGCGTTGATCTCGTCCGACAGCAGCAGGGGCTGGCCAGCAGTGTTGCGGCGATTGCTCAGCATCCAGGCCGCGGTTTCGATGTTGCGTGCGGCGTTGTACAGGTACTGGGCGTCGAGGCCGTCAATCAGGAAGAACTCGATCTTGCCGCCGTGGGCGGTGACGATCATGTCGGCCGTGGCGTAAATGAAGGCGGCGACGCGGTCACCCTTGAAATCCGGCGATAGCGCCAGCGCCATGGCGGCGATGTCGTGCTTGCCTTGCAGGTCGTCCCAGGTCTGGCGTTTTTCGACGGCCTCGCGTACGCGCTTGACGACCTCTTCGCGGCTGGCGCCGGTTTTTTTCCACTCGCCGGGATTGCGGCGGTAGAGCTTGTCCATCAGCAGGTAGAGGCTCTCGAGATTGGCGCGCATGGCCAGCGTGGCGACGCGGTTGGTGTCGGACTGCCCCATTTCGCGCGAAGTGGCGGAAGCGCCCTTGACCTCGCCGCGCGGGGTGGGAGCAGATGAGCAGGCCGCCAGCAGCACGATGGCGAACATGGTGGAACAGGCGGCGGCGGTTGGTCTCATTTTTTGCATTCCGCTATGACTGCCGGAGAGTGAAATGAGTTCGATGCCCATTTCGCCCGGCGAAGAAATCGGTCCCGGCCATATGCATCGTACCTATGGCGCACATCGGGAAACTGATTCGGCATCCAGAGAATCGAGGCAAGCATATAACGACATGCCGCGCATGCGTTGACATTTTCGTCGCCGAACACGGTTTTTCCATGCTGCGGACGCAAAAAAAGAGAGGCCGCAGCCTCTCTTCCAACATCCCTCCGTCAGCGCAATCAGGCTTGCGGCGGTAACTGCATCCCGGTCAGGTAACCGACCGTGGCGCCGAAGCGGTCCTTGTAGTTGGCGCGCACGAGCGGATCCAGTGCATCCTTCACCTTGTCGTGCAGCGGTTTTTCCCAGTCGCCGGCGTGCTGGAAATTGCTCATCACGTAAGTCCAGCCGTTGATCTCGTCGACCGCATGCAAACCGGTCGATTCCGCGCCCGCCGGGCACGACAGGACGCGCGACAGCTGTTTCGTGTCGACGTTGTACGCCCACAGGAAATTATTCACGTGCATGCCGCTGTCTTCGCCGATGAACAGCGTGCGCAGCTTTTCGGAGAACTTGATGTTGTCCGGATTGGCGATCTTGTCGGCGTGGGCCAGGTTGCCGAGCGCATCGGCCTGCTTCAGGTCCTCGCCCACCAGCGCGGCCGGCGGAGCCATGTCGACGGGCACCCAGGCGCTGTCGATGGCCGTGCCGGACAGGTCGTTCTGGCCGCCCTTCATGTTCAGCGCATAGACCGCACCGGCCTTCGGCCCCTGCACCTTGATGCCGCCGGAGCCGTCCAGCATCGAGGTCTGCACGTAGGACATGGCCGAATAGGCGATCTTGTCTTTGGCGTTGACGGTGGTGCCCTCCATCTTGGTGAAACCAAGGCTGCCACCCTTGAGCGCGGCGTAGCGATGCGTTTCGAGGAAGGCGGCGGCTTGCTCCATCCCTGGCTTCAGCTTGACCCAGTTGGCCTTGCCGTTGAACGGGATCTTCGTATAAGAAGCATCCTGCGGATCGCTGGTCTTGACGTCCATGATGTCGGCGGCCTTGAGTTTGTCGGCCAGCGCCTTGATTTCGGCGCTGGTCGCATTGCCCAAACGCACCCAGCCGAGCGTGCCAGCGCCGGGGCCGACGCCGGAGGTCTGGGTCCAGGTAGCGACGTACAGCGTGCCGGCCGACAGGTCGGCTGCACGGTCGGCGATGAACATGAACAGGCCGCCGTTGGTGGCGTCGTCGCCCATCAGCACGGTGCGGCGATCCGGCATGACCTGCACCAGCTCGTGCGAAATGCGGCCGAGGCAGTAATGCTTGACCACGCTGCCGCTGCCGTCGGCGTGCACCGTGATTTCCGGCAGATGGCCGTAGTGATAGGGATTGGCGCGGGTCGCGTCGCCAAACAGGTTCTTGCTGAAGGCCTGGAACTGCGGGTTGCCGGCGATGGCGGTGGCATCGGGTTCGTACTCTTCGCTCGACAGATGGGTATTCCATGGCGACAGGCTGGCGCCGCAGGTGATCCACAGGCCGTTGACGGCGGACGTATCGACATTGTGATACTTCGCCAGCGAAAGCTTGCCGGTGGCCGGGTCCTGGTCCAGCGTCAGCACCGCGATCGGCGACGGCAACTGGCCGTACATCGCGGCCTGCTTCTGGTCGCGCGTGGTGTATTCGAACTGGACCACGGCGAACACCGTGTTGCCCTTGACGCCGGGCACTTGCGCGCCCTTCAGTGTCAGCAGCGAAGACCCATCCGGGCAATCCGAGAAAAAGTGACGCTCCTTGCCCGGCACCGAACGGTCGATGATGGGCCGGTTGTTGATGTCGTAGTAGCCGCCGGCCAGCAGCTTGCCGCCCTTGCCGTCCGGCACCATGTCGCCGGTCATGAAAAACGGCTGGTAGGTCAGCTGATAGCTCTGCTTTGCGCCGTCACGGAACACCACGTCCAGGCTCGAGGCCACGGTGGTGGTCGCCATGGCCGCAGGATTCGCCAGCGACGGCGCCGCCATGCCGCGGAACGAGGCCGAGGCGAAACCGCTGCGGTTGGATGCGGTGGCGCAACCGGCCAGCAGGCCCGATGCCGACAGCGTCAGCGGCAACAAGGGCGCGCTTGCGAATACTTTGAGCAATTCACGGCGTTTGGGCTGGATTTCGGCGCCGTTTGACGTTGGCGTGCTGATCTGGCGGGAGGCTGATTTCATGGGCATTTTTCCTTTTTGACAATGTCTGACAATTACCTGACGGAATCGCGTGATGCTAATCGCCCAACATGACACCTTTGTGACAGGAGATATGCCGTTCCAGTCTTGTATAATGCGAGGTTTGGTTTGCAAAAGACATAATCATGGAAGCAGAACGCCTTAATTCCCTCCAATCCCTGCTGGACGACCTCGCGGTGCGTGCAGCTGAATTACGGAGGTATCTTTGACTTCGATGTGAAGTCGGAGAAACTCGATCAGGTCAACGGCGAATTGGAAGATCCGGAAGTCTGGAACGATCCCAAGCGCGCGCAAGACCTCGGCAAGGAAAAGAAATCCCTGGAAAACATCGTCCATACGTTGATCAAGATCGACGGCGACCTCAATGACACGCGCGACCTGTTCGCGATGGCCCGCGAGGAAAAGGACGAAGAGACGCTGGAAGCCATCGAAGCCGACGCAGAAACCATCAAGGGTCTGGTTGAAGGCATGGAATTCCGCCGCATGTTCAGCAATCCCATGGACCCGAACAACTGCTTCATCGACATCCAGGCAGGCGCCGGCGGCACCGAGGCGCAGGACTGGGCATCCATGCTGCTGCGCCAGTATCTGCGCTACTGCGAACGCAAGGGCTTCAAGGCGGAAATCCTGGAACAGTCGGACGGTGAAGTCGCCGGCATCAAGACCGCCACGATCAAGGTCGAGGGCGAATACGCCTACGGCTTCCTGCGCACCGAAACCGGCGTGCACCGTCTCGTGCGCAAATCGCCGTTCGACTCCGCCAACGGTCGCCACACTTCGTTCTCGAGTCTGTTCGTCTATCCGGAAGTCGATGAGTCCTTCGAGATCGACATCAATCCGGCCGACGTGCGCGTGGATACCTACCGCGCCTCCGGCGCCGGCGGTCAGCACATCAATAAAACCGACTCCGCGGTGCGCCTCACGCACGGCCCCAGCGGCATCGTCGTGCAATGCCAGAACGACCGCAGCCAGCACCGCAACCGCGCCGAGGCGTGGGACATGCTGCGCGCCAAGCTGTTCGAACTGGAACTGCGCAAGCGCATGAGCGAGCAGCAAAAACTGGAAGACTCCAAGACCGACGTGGGCTGGGGCCACCAGATCCGCTCGTACGTGCTGGACCAGTCGCGCATCAAGGATCTGCGCACCAACTTTGAAATGGGCAACACCAAGGCCGTGCTGGACGGCGATCTGGATGGTTTCATTGCCGCATCGCTGAAACAAGGCGTCTGATCCGAATACTGATACTGATCCCGGCCGCAGCAGTACGCTGCTGCGGCGCAGATCGGCAGTCCGGCTCTTTCCTCGCCCATTCTTACTAACGAATTTCCGACATCATGACCACACAAAACGATAACGCCGCACAGCCACAGCAGCCGCCAGTAGATGAAAACGCCATCATCGCCGAACGCCGCGCCAAGCTCGGCGCGATCCGCGAACAGGGCGTCGCCTTCCCTAACGACTTCCGCCCCGAACACAACGCCGCCGCCCTGCATGCGCAATACGGCGAGCTCGACAACGAGGCGCTGGAAGCCAATCCGGTCAAGGTCTCGATCGCCGGCCGCATGATGTTGAAGCGCGTGATGGGCAAGGCTTCGTTCGCGACCTTGCAGGACGCATCGGGCCCGCGCGCCGATGGCCGCATGCAGCTCTACGTCACCAACGACGTCACCGGCGAAGCTGCACATGCCGCCTTCAAGCATTACGACCTGGGCGACATCCTCGGTGCCGAAGGCACGCTGTTCAAGACCAAGACCGGCGAACTGTCGGTCAAGGTGACCGGCCTGCGCCTGGTCACCAAGTCGCTGCGCCCGCTGCCGGACAAGTTCCACGGCCTGTCGGACCAGGAAACCAAGTACCGCCAGCGCTACGTCGACCTGATCATGAGCGAAGAAACGCGCCGCACCTTCAAGGCGCGCACTGCTGCGATGTCGTCGATCCGCCGTTTCATGGAAAAGAACGACTTCATGGAAGTCGAAACCCCGATGCTGCACACCATCCCCGGCGGCGCAGCGGCCAAGCCGTTCATCACGCATCACAATGCGCTGGACATGCAGATGTTCCTGCGTATCGCGCCCGAGCTGTACCTGAAGCGCCTGGTGGTCGGCGGCTTCAACCGCGTGTTCGAAGTCAACCGCAACTTCCGCAATGAAGGCGTCTCGCCGCGCCACAATCCGGAATTCACGATGATGGAATTCTATGCGGCCTACGTCGACTACCAATGGCTGATGAGCTTCACCGAACAGGTGATCCGCCAGGCGGCCATCGATGCGCACGGCACCGCGACGCTCACCTACCAGGGCCGCGAACTGGATCTGGCCAAGCCGTTCCAGCGCCTGACCATTACCGGCGCCATCAAAAAGTACGCGCCGGAATACACCGACGAGCAACTGGGCGACATCGAGTTCCTGCGCACCGCGCTCAAGAAGTTCGGCGTCAAGACCGACCAGGCTCCCCTGGCCAAGGCCGGTATCGGCGCGCTGCAACTGGCGCTGTTCGAAGAAACCGCGGAATCGCAATTGTGGGAACCGACCTACATCATCGATTACCCGGTTGAAGTCTCGCCATTGGCGCGCGCCTCCGATACGGTGGCCGGCATCACGGAGCGTTTCGAGCTGTTCATCACGGGCCGTGAAATCGCCAACGGCTTCTCCGAGCTGAATGACGCCGAAGATCAGGCGGCGCGCTTCCAGGCGCAAGTCGCCGCGAAGGACGCAGGCGACGAAGAAGCCATGTATTACGACGCCGATTACATCCGCGCGCTCGAATACGGCATGCCGCCGGCCGGTGGCTGCGGCATCGGCATCGACCGCCTGATGATGCTGATCACCGATTCGCCGAACATCCGCGACGTTATCCTGTTCCCGCATCTGCGCCGCGAAGACTGACCCAAAGCCCTCTTCCAAGCCGGAAAAACAGACAAGTCGGAAAGCGCCTACAAGGCCTTTCCGGCTTGTCCTACATTGGGATACAAGTTTTTACAACTGACACACTATCCGTCTTTTTTCCCCGTGGCTTCTGCTCCATAATCGCCTCACATCAACACCAATACGGAGAGGCCCATCATGGAAGTCGTCAAATCACCCAGCCGCATTCACCCCCTTGTCGCCACCGCTGCAGTCGCGGTGACGCTGGTCAGTCTGGTTGGCGTCGCTGCCATCACCGGCCTGTTGCCGACATCGAACAGCAGCGTCGCGCCGCAGCAGGCCATGACGGATGCGACCACCGCACCGCAATCGCCGCAATCGCCGCAACAACTGCAGCAGGCGCAAAACAACCAGCAACCGGCGCCGAAGGCCAATTACGCCCAGCAAGCCCAACAAAACAGCAATAGCTACGGCAACCCTGCTCCGGCAGCGGTGGCGCGTTGCTCCAGCTGCGGCGAAGTGCAGGCAGTACGCGCAATTCAGCACACGCCTAAAGCCAGTGGCGTAGGCATTGTGGCCGGCGCCGTACTCGGCGGCGTACTGGGTAACCAGATCGGTAGCGGCAACGGCCGTACGCTCGCCACGGTCGCCGGTGCAGGCGCCGGTGGTTATGCCGGTAACGAAGTGGAAAAACACACCCGCACCACCACCAGCTATGTGGTCGACGTCCGTATGGAAAACGGCAGCGTGCGCTCCTTCCCGCAGTCGGGTGAAGGCTGGCGCGTTGGCGATCAGGTGCGCGTCGTGAACGGTCACCTGACCAGCCGCGGCTGATTAGTGACCGGCTGCATCGGGATGCAGCAACCTGCCGGATAGTACGTTTCGATTTTGTTTTCCAGTTGTTCAAAAGCCGTGTCTGCCCTGTGCCGACACGGCTTTTTTCATGACCCGGCTCATTACAAAACCGAATAAGCATTCAACTATTTATGCGTTCACGCTCTATTACCGCGCTGCTAGACTGATCGCTACTTCATTCATTCTTTTCATTCATTCTTACTCCCGTGATTCGCATCGAGCATCTCCACAAAAACTATCAAGTTGCCAACCGGGACATCACCGCACTGACCGATATCAACCTGCATATCGACGCAGGTGAAATCTTCGGCGTCATCGGCCGCTCAGGCGCCGGTAAAAGCACGCTGATCCGCACGCTCAACCTGCTCGAACGTCCGAGCTCGGGCAGCATCTTCATCGAAGGCGAAGACATCACGCGTTTCGACAGCACGCAGCTGCATGCATTGCGCCAGCGCGTCGGCATGATCTTCCAGCACTTCAACCTGCTCAACGCCAAAACCGTCGCCGCCAATAGCGACTGGCCGTTGAAGATCACTGGCAAGTACACGCGCGAACAACGGGCGGCGCGCGTCTCTGAATTGCTGGAGCTGGTCGGCCTGTCCGAACACCGCGACAAGTATCCTGCGCAGTTGTCCGGCGGACAAAAGCAGCGTGTCGGCATTGCACGCGCATTGGCGAATTATCCGCACCTGCTGCTGTGCGATGAAGCCACGTCCGCACTCGACCCGGAAACCACGCAATCGATCCTGCGCCTGCTGCTCGACATCAACCGCAAGCTCGGCCTGACGATCGTGCTGATCACGCATGAGATGCAGGTGATACGCAGCATCTGCGACCGCGTCGCGGTGATAGACGACTCCCGCATCGTCGAGAGCGGCAAGGTCACCGACGTGTTCCTTCATCCCCGACATGCCGTGACACAAAAGCTGGTCGCCGAAAGCCACACCTTCGAACAGCAGGACGGCATCGGCCTCGAACATATCAAAGGCAAGGTGGTGCGCCTGACGTTTGTCGGCGACATCACTTACCAGCCGATCCTGACCAACATCACCGCCGCCACGCAGGCGGTGATCACCATCCTGCAAGGCACGATTTCGCGCATCAAGGACATCCCTTACGGCCAGTTGCTGGTGGAGCTCAACGGCAGCGACGAAGACCTGGCCAAGGTGTTCGCGCATTTCGATCACTATCGGATTCATCACGAGGTGCTGGCATGATCGACTTCTCCGTCATCGACTGGGGCGACATCGGCCAGGCCACGCTGGAGACGCTGGCGATGACCGGCTTGTCGCTGTTCTTCACCGTGCTGATCGGACTGCCGCTGGGCATCCTGCTGTTCCTCACTGCGCGCAAGCAATTGCTGGCGCAACGCGGGGTGTATCTGGTGCTGTCGCTGGCGGTCAACGTGCTGCGCTCGGTGCCGTTCCTGATCCTGCTGATCGTGATGATTCCGATCACCTTGCTGCTGGTCGGCACCTCGCTGGGCGTCGAAGGTTCCATCCCGCCGCTGGTGATCGGCACCGCGCCCTTCTTTGCGCGCCTGGTCGAAAACGTCCTGCGCGAGATCGACCGCGGCGTGCTCGAAGCCTGCCAGGCCATGGGTGCTAAAACACACCAGATCATTTTCGGCGCGCTGCTGCCGGAAGCCTTGCCCGGCCTGCTGGCCGCCGTCACGATCACCGCCATCACGCTGATGTCCTACGCCGCCATGTCCGGCGTCATCGGCGGCGGTGGCCTGGGCGACCTGGCCATCCGCTACGGCTATCAACGATTCCAGACCGAGGTGATGATCGTCACCGTCGCGGTCCTGGTGGTACTGGTGCAGTTATTGCAGTTCTTCGGCGATCGTCTGGTCCTGCATTTCACACGTAAATAAAAAAGGAGTAATACATGTCACGCAAATTGTCCCTTCTGCTCGCCACATCCCTGACCTTGTTCGCCGCCGCTGCGCAAGCCGCCGACAAGCTGGTCATCGCCGCCACGCCGGTGCCGCATGCCGAGATCCTCGAATTCATCAAGCCGACGCTGGCCAAGGAAGGCGTCGACCTGCAGGTGAAAGTGTTCACCGACTACGTGCAACCTGCCGCCCAAACCAACGAAAAGCAAGTCGACGGCAACTTCTTCCTGCACCAGCCTTACCTGGATGAATTCAAGAAGAGCCACAAGAACGACATTGAAGTGCCGGTGACCAAAGTCCACGTCGAACCGTTTGCCGCGTACTCCCAAAAATACAAGAAGACCGCCGACATCCCAAACGGCGCCACCATCGCCATCCCCAACGATCCGTCCAACTCCGGCCGCGCCCTGCTGCTGCTGGCCCGCAACGGCCTGATCAAACTGAAGGATGCGAGCAGCATCTCGGCCACGCAAAAAGACATCACCGACAATCCGAAGAAACTGAAATTCCGCGAGCTTGAAGCTGCAACGCTGCCGCGCGTGCTGAACCAGGTGGATGTCGCGCTGATCAACACCAACTATGCGATCGAAGCCAAGCTCAATCCGGTCAAGGATTCGCTATTCATCGAAGATGCCAACTCGCCTTACGCCAACCTGCTGGTCGCACGCACGGACAACAAGGACAGCGCCGCCATCAAGAAACTGGCTGCCGCCCTGAACTCGCCTGCCGTGAAGAAGTTCATCGACGAAAAATACAAAGGTGCGGTGGTGCCGGCGTTCTGATCGGGCCTTCTGCAAAGCCTGATGAAAAAGCCCGGCACGCCGGGCTTTTTTTATGCAAAATTAATTTGCGTGTTCGATCGAATTATTTTTATTAATCTGTTTCTTTTCAATGCTGAGGAATATCACGGGACTTCTGCGCTTGAATCTCGACAACATGCATCATAAGATCAGCCGGTGTTGTTGCAGGAAAGACCGTCCCACATGAATTACGCTCCCTTGCTCTCTCCCCCGGCGTCAGCCTTGCGATTGCCCGTCAACCGATTTCTTTTTCTTGTTATCCTGCTCGGCACGCTTGCAGCAACCGCCTCCGCCCGCGACACCATCAAGAAGATCCGCGAAACCAAAACCATCGTGCTGTCGTTCATGGGAAGCGTGGACAATTTGTCGCCGTTCGTGGTGATCGAGCCGGATGGCGAAGTCAGCGGCTATACCGTTGAACTCTGCCGCAAGATCATCCAGGGCATCCGCCAGGAACTGCGCATGCCGGACATCAAGATCCAGTACCTGCCCGTCAATGCCTCATCCCGTTTCACGGCATTGCTCGACAATCGCGCCGACCTGGAATGCAGCGTCAGCACCAACAACGCCGAACGCCGCAAGAAATTCGCCTTCACCATCCCACATTTCTTCACCAGCGTGCGCATGCTGGTGAAAGCAGGATCCTCCATCAAGAACTGGAATGACCTGCGCAACAAACGCGTGGTGACCACACGCGCCACGGCGATGATCGACGTGATCAACAAGCGCAGCAACATTCGCTACCTCGACCTGACTGTGGTTGAACGGGATGGCGACCGGGAGTGTTTTTCGATGCTGGAGCACGGCATGGCCGACGCCTTCATCATGGATGAGATATTGCTGTACGGCGCGCGCGAGAATGCCGTCGATCCCGAGAAATTCGCCATCGTCGGTACACCGCTGTCGGTGGAACCCTACGCCATCATGCTGCGCAACGACGATCCGGAATTCAAGAAAATGGTTGACCGGCAAATGGCCAGGCTGGCCAACAGCGGAGAAATCTACCGTCTCTACAATCGCTGGTTCATGCAACCGATCGGCCCCGACAAGCGTTCGCTGGACATGCCGATGAGCTATATCCTGCGCGACTCGCTGCGCTATCCGACGGACAAGATCACCAATTGACTTCACGGCGCCTGCCCCCAATGCTTCCGCTATCCACGGATGACAGGCGCAGCATGCATGGGGGGTTATCGCTGGAACGAACGCAGCTCGCAAGACGAATCGGCAAGTGCCTGAAAGCGCAAGGAATGACGAGGATGAGGTGGCCTGCCCTAAGGGAATCGAACCCCTAACCTATGGCTTAGAAGGCCATTGCTCTATCCGGTTGAGCTAAGGGCAGATCGGGGAATCAAGCAGAAATGGCGGCGCTTGAAATCGTCTTCGGAAATGAAAACGGGCTGTCTTTCGACAGCCCGTTTATGTGTGGTCGGAGTACAAGGATTCGAACCTTGGCCCCCTTGGTCCCAAACCAGACCACACATTTTAGTGTCTTTATAAATCAAAGACTTGGCTCTGTCCGTTTCAAGATTATAGCAGAGTTGTACCTATGACGGCACAGGAGAGTCGCGCAAAAGTCGCTCAATCTCGAATTTAGATCAGTCAGATTTTGACATCAATCATCGAATAGAAGGGGGGTCCCACTTCCCAACGGGAGTCGGTAGTGTTCTCTCAAAATTGAAAAAGCCCAGACGAGGTGGGCTCTTTTTGTCGTTTAATATGTGACGCTAAAAAGGCTTGTAAGCGAGATACATTCTAAGTGGAAAAGCGTTGTTTTCCTTTAGGCGGTCTTCGGCTTGATCAAGCAGCCATCGCTCATCAATCACGCGGAATCCCGCGTTCGTCAGTCGATCCTTGAAATCCGCACCGTAGTGGCGAACGTGACCGTGGTGAGTTTCGTCTGGTATGTCCCATTCACATGTCTTCGCCAACTGCATGCTCTGAGGCACAGACACACTCAAAACACCTCCCGGAACCAGAACCCGAAATAGCTCCGACATCGCCGTTGCATCATCAAGAACATGCTCTAGGACCCGATGGCAGATAATCACATGAAACTGAGTCTTCAATGTAATATTTGTCAGATCTTGGTTCGTGTCGACGTCATCGCCCACAATATTTGACGTCGTATATTCGATCGACGCATCAGAACGAATTGACTGAATCCATTCCCGCAGCTCCTCCTCCGGGCTGAAATGAAGGATACGCTTGCCGCGTAGTAGATGGTCATGATTCTGAAAGAAGTACTTCAATGCGCGGCCCCGTGAAACGTGCGGCCAGGAGCCCGTCACTAAATTAGCCCCGTAGGCAGCATCCGAAACCGCCAAGGCATTCTCCAAACTATCCCGCAGTTCGGTCTCGCGCAGCACCTTGCTGCGATCAGGGATCCCATTTCGAAGATCGCTCTTGGCGATTTCCAAGGTAATACGCTCACGTGAGGCGGAGTTCGGAACCTTCTTTTGAAGCTCACGCAGGGCATTTCGCGCGGCTACTTCACGCGCCTCTCCATTTAATGAAGGTAACAGCTTGTAGTAGAAATTCAGAACACCTGATGCAGTATTTTCTTCAATTGGAAGGTCAAACTGCGCAAGAAAATCAAATTTGGATCGTAGGTAGAGCGCCTGCCGAACGTCCAACGCTGATAGCATCGGATTTGACGGGGCGCGGCTCTCCTGCACACGACTGATGCGAAACGACGCCCGGTATTCTCCAACTCGAATTCCAATACCAGAACTTAACTTACTTTTAATTTTTTGCAGCATCGTTGTCAGCGCCTCTGTTGTTCTGAGAAATGCAAATATTGATTGGTAACAACTATATGCCAATGCTTGTTTGCATCGCATTATAAGGCGCAAAGTCAGTATTTACTGACGACAATTCCTTGCCTTGAGCTTGACCGTCCAAGGGCATCCGGTATTGCTCGTCCGAGATCTCGACTGTTGGTTCTGGCATACCCCCCTCGCGGAAAATCTATTTGTTCTACCAATGGTGTCGAAGCAGAACCCCATAAACGGTCGCTAGCTACATGTCAACAAGTGGCTAAGCGGCTGCACCAAACTAGCCCGTGTGGGGGCCGACTCTTGCGCTCCCCCTCAGCTTCAATGCCGCAAAACGGATCCTTCGAAAATTGGAATGAACGCTGACACCCAGAATGGATTAATTACCCTTCGTCGACAGCATTAAACACACCGTTTGTTGGTTTCGATTCCCCCGGAATTCGACGCGGAAGCCACACCTTCAAAAATACGCGATCTAGAAAAAACAAAAAGATCGGCACTATAGCGAGTCCATAGGTCAACAAGGCAGTCTGTAAAGCGATTTGGTTTAAGAATACCGCATTCATTCCCAACACCGCCAAGTAGGTGGCACGAATCGGCTCCGTTTGGATTCGCCTCCCTATGAAATCCAAACACCATAGAACAAGTGGCCCCAGCAGCGCAAATGTGCAAAGTCCGACCGTGCCAAAAGCGGCATAACCGCCGAGAAAGAAAACACCAGGATTGCTACCACTATCCGGGCCAAGCAAAATCAAAGCGACCTCAACATCGGGCAAACGCGGGGGGATCCCACTGAGTTTGGCAAGCACATTAATGCCACTTAAACCGGTAAAAGGCAGCATGTCTGGGTACACTGCAAAATATCGCACGACTACCGAATATGTCTCCCCCCATATTCTTTCAACCGCAAGATTCAGAGGTAGTACGGCCCCACCGATGACGGAGTTTTGATACTGCGCAGTGTATAAAACAACGAGCATCGTAACAATGATCGTCGCGACGATGAAAAGCATGGCAGAAAGAAGACGGATATCGAGGAAGCGAGGATATCTAGTGGCGACTAAAATGACGCCATATCCGCAAAAGAAAAAAATAGGCAGTTTGGACAGTGAAGCAGGTAACGCTACAAAAATCGCTGTTGCAGCAAGGATGCCGAAAACGATTTTTTTCCGTGTTAGCAACGGATAGATCGCGAAACAAAATAAAATTGGTAAGATCGTAAATCTGGCCCTTCCGAGAAAGCTCTCGATTAACCAAGTCGCGGAAAACTTTTCGTTACGCACGAACCTATAGTCAATCCCCTGAAACTGAAAAGTGAGGAATTTGAGAGTGTCTAACTTGAACTCGCGGAAATCAGCGTTTAATAACAGGCCTGCAATAAAAACCACCGTAAAAATGGCGGCCACGCCCGCAAAAAATCCAGAAATTCGCGACGACGTAAATGCCTTGCTCAAAGTCGTCAGCGCAGGAAATTTTTGCTCGACATATTTCCGTACGGTGAACATGAGCGTGCTGATACCAAGCACCATCATCATGCCAAATTCCGCCCTTCTGGCCGCAGCTTCACCCAAATGCAATCCATTCAGGCTAGTCTGCCCGGTTGGATTGAATAGGAACCCAGGTACATAAATAAGCAGAAAGGAGAGAACAAAAAAATCGCTTGGCTCGGCTTGCCGAGATCGGCGCGATTTCAACCATGCAAGAATAAATACCAAAATCAGTAAAATCTTTGCGACGATCACAAACGCGCCCCTTTATATTCTTCTCCGTCGTCCACCATAAGATCGTACATCCCGAGACCAAAAAATACAGAAAACAGAACCGTGTTTGCGACTAATGACGCAAGGGCAATTGCGTACGCGCCCCAAGCTTGCACCATCCCCAATGCGATAGGCAATACCAATAGCAGCACCAGAATATGTGCATATCCATAGGTGCTTTCTTTATCACTCATCAGCGTCAGGTTGCTCCACGGCAGAGAAAGAGCGAACATCACTTGGGAAAATACAATCAATCCAAGTATTTGATTAGACGTGGTGTATTTTTCACCAAACAGAAAGCCCATGACGGCATCTGGATAAAGTATCAATATTGATGCTAACGGGAGTACGCAGATGGCGACGATTGCTGTTTGCAATAACATTTCACGGCGTAATAGCGGAATGTCATTAAGCAAAAATGCCTTACTTACGTGAGGTGAAAAGACCGGTAAAAGGACCATCGGTGCAACCATCAATAGGACCGTGGCCCTCTGCGCCGAGTTATAGTGAGCGAACTGCACTGCTGGCGCCAAGGTCGCCAATACAATTGTATCCAGTCTATCCAGCACTGTTCTCCCTCCGAATCCCAGCAAAGAGAATCCTCCTGCACGGATCCAGGAACGAGTTCTGTACTCCGGCCTGCCTTGCTTGATATAAGGCTTCAACGCTCGCATCGCCACCGGAATCTGCAGCCCACATGAGACTAATAGCCCTAACAGGAATAAGAGCGCAGCACCCGTGGCGTGCTCTGGCGGAAAAAACCATATGCAGATACTGGCAAATCCAAAAGGGATCGTTTCAGATGCCACAATGCTAAAAGCTGGCGTGCCAAGAGCGATTAGATATTCTCGGAGAATTGCCACCACAGCATAAACAACTGTAATTGCTGCGGCACATAAGAACAGGCTTTGGTCGTCGCTCTTTAAGAACGAAAATAGAACTAAACCGACTCCAATCGCCAAAACGGGAAGCAACGGTATCTGAATTGAACGGAGTACGAAACCCTTGAAAAGGTTTGCAGGCATCTCCGACCTTCGGGCTATCTCCCGTCTGATTACATTCAACCAGCCAATGGTGCCCAACTGAATTAAAAGCTGAGGCAATGTAATGGCATAAATGAAAACTCCGTTTTCGTGCTGGGAAAAGTGGCGTGCAGAAAGAGCGAACAGTGCTATTGAAAAAAATCTCGCGGACGCGACGCTAAAAGCCGTCTTAAAAAGTGTCAATGCGCGAGGCAACATACGAGCGAGCATCATGCTTCCCACGATCAGATGAGTTAATTTGAATTGCTCTCGCCCGGCCGCATTTTTCAGTGCCAATGCTGAATCCAGAACGAGTAGACAGGCGCGTGAGCAGCGAAGCGTGACGAAATTAGGTATCAAGCCGCGGTATTGCGGAATCCATCTACAAAATGGACAGTCAAACATGAGGCTGACCCACCGCTTTCATCTACGCCACCTTCGCTTTAGATCATGCGGCCATCAACATGGACCGATTTTTATCTTGTTTGTTCTCGGCTTTATAGGTGCAGCATCCTTATCGCTCGACCATTTGCCACTGAGTGGCCGACACCAGCGCCTTCCTCTACCCAAGAGCTGTAACCTCCTATCGTCATCCCAAGGTAGATGCCAAGTCGGCGCCATGCCGGAATGCCTGCTACCTTCGACGCCTTCAGAAGCACCAGATTTACGGACTGCTCATCGCACACCTCATGATGGAAGAGCCAGTCATGCGACACTGCAACTCGATGGTTAGTGTCGCCAAGTGCCTGGTGGGGTTGGCCAATAGCGTGCAGCACGCACGCGACACGATGACGTTGCTCAGGGTCGTAGATAGGTGATGGGAAAAGGTGATGGGAAAAGTCGCGCGCAAATAAAAACGGCCTAGATCTTGATGATCTAAGCCGTTGATATTGATACAGATATTTTGGTCGGAGTACAAGGATTCGAACCTTGGACCCCCTGGTCCCAAACCAGGTGCGCTACCGGGCTGCGCTACACTCCGAGAAGCGAAATAATATCCCGACATGGGGGTTCGGTCAACACCTTCTTCACATTTTCTTCAATATTTTTAAATTTTCTCCTATGAGCGCAGGCGAAGACTCATGTTTTCCCGCGTTCGACGCGATCGTGCCGCGCGCTTCCCACCCGGCTTCGGAAGATGAAACATCCCTTGCAGTTTGGTTACACCTTGTTGCGATTCCCTGACCGAAGATAAGGACATCAGCGCGCGAACCGTGTTGCCTGAATTGATACCCCGTATTTTTTGCGTGCGGTGCAAGGCCGGCAATGGCGTAAATCGTTTATCAGCGATCGTCGGTACCTCGCGCGCCAAGAGCAAAGGAGAATCACCGTGAACAAGAGAACCCTCGCCTGGATCGCCTCCGCCCTCTTTTCGATGGCATCCGGCATATCCAATGTGTCAGCGCAAGACATGAACCGTCCGCCTGCGGTATTTTCGCAGGAAGAGCTGGACCAGATGCTGGCGCCGGTCGCGCTGTATCCCGATTCGCTGCTGGCGCAAGTGCTGATGGCCGCTACTTATCCGCTGGAAGTGGTCCAGGCGGCGCGCTTCGTCGACAGCCGGCCCGGCCTGCAGGGCGATGCGCTGGCGCGCTCGATTGCGCCGATGCCGTGGGATCCCAGCGTGAAATCGCTGGCGCAGTTTCCGTCGGTGCTGGCGATGATGAACGACAAGCTGGATTGGACGCAACGCCTCGGCGACGCATTCCTGTCGCAGCAGGCCAATGTGATGGACACGGTGCAAAACCTGCGCATGAAGGCGCAGATCGCGGGCAACCTGCAATCGAGCAACCAGCAGCGCATCGTGCAACAGGAACAGATCATCGTCATCGAGCCGGTCAATCCGCAAGTCATCTACGTGCCTTACTACAATCCGACCGTGGTGTACGGCGGCTGGTGGTGGCCGCAGCGTCCGCCGGTCTATTGGGCCCCGCCGCCACGCTATCGCCCGCCCAGCTATAACGTCTCGATCGGCATTTCCTTCGGCGTCGGCACCGGCATCGTGCGTTCGGTCTACAGCGAGGCGCGCCCGGATTGGCGACAACATCATGTGCTGGTCAACAACGTGCGCATCAACAATGTCAACGTCACCAATAACGTGACCAAGAATGTGGTCGTCAACAACAAGCCGGTGGTGTGGCAGCACAGCCCGCGCAATGGCCGCGACGATCGCCGCCCGGATGTGGGCAATGTTTCGCGCCCCAATCCGGCGCTCGGCGCCGCAGCTCCGATGGCGCCAAACCAAGGCAACCGTCCCGATCCACGCCCCGGCCAGACCGAGCGCGACAATCGCGGCGATCATGACCGTAACGATCGCAATGACCGGGACAACCGCCGCGACCAGAACCGCCCTGCGCAAGCAAACCTGATTGCGCCGAACAACGCTGCGGCCCCGCAGCGGCCGGCGCCGATGCCGCAGTCGCAGGCCCCTCAGCAGGCACCGCAGACTCGTCCTGCGCCCGCTGCTCCATCCCCAGCCGCCGCACATCCGAATCGCGCTGAGCGTCCCGAACGTGCAGAACGGCCTGACAACGCACCGCGCCCGGAGCACCGTCCGGAACCACCGGCAGCACCAGCAGCACATCGCGCGCCTCCTGCGCAGGCAATGCAGCGCCCCGAGCCGCAAGTACAAGCGCCGCGCCCGGCTCCCGCCGTCCATGCCGCCCCGCCGCCGCAGGAACGCCATGAACAAGCTCGGCGTCCAGAACCACGGCCCCAGGCACGGGAGGAGCGCCCCGACCGTCCGGACCGTCCCGATCGCCCCGACAGAAAATAGTGCCTGCCTGAAACCCGCGACCTGCGTCCGGAACGCGGAGAATGGCCGCGAATACGCTATAATCGCGGCTTCCGAGACGTGACCAGGCGCCTAGAGCGCCGGGAAACAAAAGGGTTGGATCTTCTCCAGCCCTTTTTCTATTTCTGTCACATTCCCTTGAACGACGGCAGCCGCCGCACGCAGGCCGCCTACCGTACAGGGCGCTCACCGCTTTCAACGCCTTCGACCTACCGACTCACGATGCAAGACATTACTCCCGATTCCGCGAACGAAGACTCCGGCTCGACCAGCAAGGCCCCGCTCGAACTGATCGCGCGCGAAGTTCAGCGCCGCCGCACCTTCGGCATCATTTCCCACCCCGATGCGGGTAAAACCACGCTGACCGAAAAGCTGCTGCTGTTCTCCGGCGCGATCCAGCTGGCCGGCACCGTGAAGGCGCGCAAGAGCGGCCGCCACGCCACCTCCGACTGGATGGAAATCGAAAAGCAGCGCGGCATCTCCGTGGCCAGCTCGGTCATGCAGTTCGAATACCGCGACCACGTGGTCAACCTGCTCGACACCCCGGGCCACCAGGACTTCTCGGAAGATACCTATCGCGTGCTGACGGCGGTCGACTCGGCGCTGATGGTGATCGACGCCGCCAAGGGTGTGGAAGAGCAGACCATCAAGCTGCTCAACGTCTGCCGCATGCGCAACACGCCCATCATCACGTTCATGAACAAGATGGACCGGGAAACGCGCGATCCGCTGGAACTGCTCGACGAGCTTGAATCGGTGCTCAAGATCCAGTGCGCACCGGTGACCTGGCCGATCGGCATGGGCAAGAATTTCCGCGGCGTGTATCACCTGCTGCGCGACGAAATCATGCTGTTCAAGGCCGGTGAAGAACGCGCCGACGGCAACGTCGAAATCATCAAGGGCATCGACAATCCCAAGCTGGTCGAGATGTTCCCGCTGGAGATCGAACAGCTCAAGATGGAAGTCGAACTGGTGCACGGCGCGTCGCATCCGTTCAACCTGGACGAGTTCCTGGCCGGCATCCAGACGCCGGTGTTCTTCGGCTCCGCCATCAATAACTTCGGCGTGCGCGAAATCCTCAACGCCCTGCTCGATTGGGCCCCGGCGCCAGGCAGCCGCGACGCCACCGTACGCAGCGTGGAACCGAAGGAAGCGCCGTTCTCCGGCTTCGTCTTCAAGATCCAGGCCAACATGGACCCCGCCCATCGCGACCGCATCGCCTTCCTGCGCGTGTGCTCGGGACGCTTCGAGCGCGGCATGAAGCTCAAGCACCTGCGCCTGAATCGCGAGATCAAGGTATCGTCGGTCGTCACCTTCATGGCGTCCAGCCGCGAACAGGTGGAAGAAGCCTACGCCGGCGACATCATCGGCCTGCCCAACCACGGCAACATGCAGATCGGCGACAGTTTCTCGGAAGGCGAACTGCTGCAGTTCACCGGCATTCCTTATTTCGCGCCGGATTTCTTCCGCGTTGCGCGCATCCGCAATCCGCTCAAGATCAAGCAATTGCACAAGGGTCTGCAGCAGTTGGGCGAAGAAGGCGCGGTGCAGGTCTTCAAGCCGACCAACAATAGCGACCTGATCCTCGGCGCGGTCGGTGTGCTGCAGTTTGAAGTGGTGGCGAGCCGTTTGCTCAATGAGTATGGCGTCGACGCCGTGTTCGAAGGCACCAGCATCAGCAGCGCGCGCTGGGTCACTTGCGACGACAAGAAGAAGTTGGCAGATTTCGAAAAATCGTCCGCCGGTTTCAACCTGGCGCACGACGCGGCCGGCAACCTGGCCTACCTGGCGACCTCGGGCGTGAACCTGCGCCTGACCCAGGAACGCTGGCCGGAAGTCACCTTCCACGCCACGCGCGAACATGCCGCCAAGCTTGACTGAGGCTGCGCTGCATCAATAAAAAATCCCCGCCAGGTGCGGGGATTTTTTATGCAGGAAAGTCTTCTTCAGGCATTCACGCGGATGGATAAATCGACGCCGATGCCGCTCCACCACTCCTGCTCCTTCTGCATCCAGTAAGACACGGTCGGGTGATCGCGCAGCCAATCGCGCTTGATTTCAATATCGATGCGACTCTTCATCTTGAGGCGGATGTCGTCGAGATCGAGCGTGATGTGCGCATGCATGAACATCACCGCGAGTCGCAGTGCCAGCACCGCCTTGGCGAAGTCCGGATCGGACACCACTTCGCCGATCTTGCGCAGGTTGCCCTTCTGGCCGAGGATCAGCGTGCTCATCACGCGCTGTTCGCGGGTGGTGAAACCAGGCAGATCGGCGTTGGCGATCAGGTAGGACGAATGCTTGTGGTAGCTGCTCTGCGACACGATGAGGCCGGCTTCGTGCAGCAAGGCGCTCCAGTTCAGGTATTTGGCATAGGCTTCGTTGCCGGGCTTGAGCATCTGGAAGAAGCCGAGCGCGGTCTCCGCCACCTGGCGCGCGCGCAACTCATCGATGTGGAAGCGCCGGCTGAAATCGTCCACCGATTGTTCGCGCCGGTCGCGCTGCGTGGCGCGCAATTGCAAGTCCCACATCACGCCCATGCGCAGGCCGGCTTCGACCGGCGAGATGACCGAGACATTCAATTCCTGCATCAGGCCGATCAGCACCGCCAGGCCGCCCATGATGACGGCGGCGCGGTCCGGTTTCATGCCGGCCAGTTCGATATGGTCGACGTGGCCGAAGGCGATCAGGCGCTGCTTGAGCTCTTCCACACTCTGGGGTGTGATGCGGCCGTCGCCCATGCCGTTCTTGGCGATCGTGTCGGCGATCGCTCGCATGGTGCCGGACGAACCGTAGACCTTGCTGCGATGCTGGGCGCCGAACGGCACCACGGCATCTTCCACATGCGAACGCGCCGACAAGATGGCGCGCTCGAATGCGGCTTCATTGATGTAGCCGTCGCCGAAAAAAGCCTGGCTCTGGTTGACGGTGCCGATGCCGAAGGATTCGACCCGGCGCACATCGCTGCCGTGGCCGAGGATGACTTCGGTCGAACCGCCGCCGATGTCGATCACCAGGCGATCTTCGTCAGGCAGGGCCAGCGCGCCGGCGACGCCCATGTAGATCAGACGGCCTTCTTCTTCGCCGGAAATGATCTCCACCGGATAGCCGATCGCACGTTCGGCATCGGGCAGGAATTCGTGCGCGTTCCTGGCGACGCGCAGGGTATTGGTCGCAACCACGCGTACCGCGTCGAGCTGATAGTCGCGCAAAATGGTGCGGAAGCGGGCCAGCGACTCGACCGCGCCGGCAATCGCCTGCGGCGTCAGTCTGCCGTTCTTGTCCAGGCCGGCTGCCAGGCGAATCGGATCGCGCGCGCTTTTGATGACGCGAATGGCGTCCCCTTCATGCTTGCCGATGTGCATGCGAAAGCTGTTGGAACCAAGATCTACTGCTGCAAACATTCATTCCCTTTCGAAGGGTGTTAAAGCTGTACGGAAATTATTTAGCTAATTCATGTTTCTGCCGAACCGACACAATAGTTGCCTAGCATGACAGTTTCATGACAACCGCATAAGACTTGCCCTGCAGACCCTGCGAAAGCTCGCAGGCAGCGGTGAAATCAGGTCTAATAGCGCCAGCCCTTATTTTAACGACTTAGACATGCCCGGTATTCTTTATCTTGTGCCCAATACGCTGGGCCCCGCCGAGACGGCGGACTCCAATGTGCTTGCGTCCATCCTGCCGACCGAGGTGCAGATGCTGGCCGCGCGTCTCGAGTATTTCATCGCGGAAAACGCCAAGACCACGCGCGCCTTCCTGAAACTCGTCAATGCGCGTCATCCGCTGGCCAAACCGCTGCAGGAAATCCGCATCGCCGAACTCAATGTCAACACCGAAGCCGCTGCGCTGCCGGCCTTGCTGACGCCCCTGCTGGCCGGCCAGGACGCCGGACTGATCTCGGAAGCGGGCGTACCGGCGGTGGCCGACCCGGGCGCCAACCTGGTGCGACTGGCGCATCAACACGGCATCCAGGTGCGTCCGCTGGTGGGACCTTCGTCGCTGTTGCTGGCGGTCATGAGCAGCGGCCTCAACGGCCAGAGTTTCGCCTTCAACGGCTATCTGCCGACCGATGCCGCACAACGCGCCAAACGCATCAGGCAGCTGGAAGAGCGCTCGCGCCAGGAAAGGCAGACGCAACTGCTGATCGAAACGCCATACCGCAACGGCGCCATGCTCGAAGCGCTGGCCTCCGCCTGCAACGGCAATACCTTGATCAGCGTGGCCACCGATCTGACGTTGGCGACCGAAGCGATTCGCACGCAGACGGCCGCAAAATGGAAGAGCGAACTCGGCGCCGGCAAGACGCCTGATTTTCACAAGAAACCGACCGTATTCCTGCTGCTGGCGGATTGATAAAACGCTGAAAAGCAAACAGCCGGCGAAGATGCAGTCATCTTCGCCGGCTGTTTTACGTGAACTGCGGAATCAGCGCAGTTGCAATCCGTTGCTGCCCACCATCGACTTGGCGACGCCGCTGCCGACCGCCACGCCGAATTTCTTGAGCACGCGCTCAGGCAAGCCTTCGGTCTGGGTGTAGTCCACCAGGTCTTCCGCTTTGATGACATCGCGCGCCACGCTGTCGACGGTGCCGAAACCGTCGGCCAGGCCCATCTCAACCGCCTTGGAGCCGGTCCAGAACAGGCCGGAGAATGTCTCGGGCGTTTCCTTCAGGCGCTGGCCGCGGCCCTTGCGCACCACGTCGATGAATTGCTGGTGGATTTCATTGAGCATCTGCTGAGCGTATTCCTTCTGCTTCGGATTCTGGGCGCTGAACGGATCGAGGAAACCCTTGTTCTCGCCCGCAGTCAGCAGACGGCGCTCGACGCCGACCTTGTCCATCAGGCCAGTGAAGCCGAAACCGTCCATCAGCACGCCGATGGAGCCGACGATGCTGGCCTTGTTGACGTAGATCTTGTCGGCCGCCGCAGCGATGTAGTAGCCGCCGGAGGCGCACATTTCCTCGACCACGACGTACAGCGGCTTCTTCGGATATTCCTTGCGCAGGCGCACGATTTCATCGTTGATCATGCCGGCCTGGACCGGGCTGCCGCCGGGGCTGTTGATCTTGAGGATCACGCCCATCGAATCGTCGGCGGCGAATGCCTTGTCCAGCGCCGGGATCACCGCTGCGGCCGAACCGCGGCCTTCGGCTTCGATGGTGCCGGAGATTTCCACCAGCGCGGTATGGGTGCCGACCGGCTCCGCTTCCGACTTGGTGTAGTTGAAGGCGCTCCAGACCACGAACACGAAGACGGCCAGGCCGGCGATCTTGAAGAAGATGCTCCAGCGCCGGCGCGCACGCTGTTCCTTGACGGCGAACAGGGCCAGCTTTTCCAGCACGTCGCGCTCCCAGCCGCCCTTCTTCTCTTCCGCAGCCGTTGTGGTGGCGCCGGTGGTGGGCTGCACGGGCTCAGCTGGCTTGGGCGGCTGCGCCTCGGGGTTTTCAAATTCGTTATTGCTCATATCGTCACTCGGAACGGCAGCCTGCCGATGCCGCCCATGCTGGCTGCGCTGGCGGGGGCTGCCGGGGTTCCCGCATGGCTTATGCCAGCGCGGGCCTTACATAATCATCAGGCGCCCAGAAGATTGCGCCGTCTTTTTCGAACACCATGATCTTACGCAAACGCGCGCCCGTACAGGGGCCGCCTTCGCATTTTCCGCTATCGGGCGCATACACCGCGCCATGTGTTGCGCACATGATATACAGGCCGCTCGATTCGAAGAACTCGCCTTCGGCCCAGTCCAGTTCGATCGGGACGTGGGCGCAGCGATTCAGGTAGCCGTAGACGGCGCCGCCGTAGCGCACCACGAAACCGGTGGCGTCGTCGCCGTGCACCGACACTGCAAAGCGCCGGCCTTTGCCGCCCTCCTCGATTTCAGCCGAGGCGCATACCGGGATCGCCGTTTCTTCCATAGACGTATTTCCTAAGCGTTGTCATTGAGCCATTGGTGCAGCACTTTGATGGAACCGGCGGAATACAGCGGATTGAGCGCCTGTAACTGTTCCACCGGATGCGCGCCGAATTCTACCGCAACCCCGCCCGCCCCCGCATTAAGCGCCATCTGCAAATCGTGAGTGGTGTCGCCGATCATCAGCGTGCGGCCCATTTCCTGGCCGAGTTCGCGCGTGAGTTCCTGCAACATCGCCGGGTGCGGCTTGGAAAAGGTTTCGTCGGCGCAGCGCGTGGCGTCGAACGCCGACAGGAGATTGGTGCTGTTGAGCGCACGGTTGAGGCCGACGCGGCTCTTGCCGGTGGCGACCGCGAGGAAATAGCCCTGCTGGCCGAGATCGTCGAGCATCTCGCGCACGCCGTCGAACAGGCTCAGGTCTTTGTCCTGGCCCAGATAATGGTGACGATAGCGCTCCACGATGCGCGGATAGTATTTCGGATCGACGTCCGGAATCGCCGCCTGCATGGCATCCTGCAGGCCGAGGCCGATCACGTAGGAAGCGGCGCTCTTATCGGGAATCGGCAAACCCAGGTCGCGCGCGGCGGCCTGGATGCAGCGCACGATCGTCGAGGTACTGTCCATCAGCGTGCCATCCCAATCGAAGACGATCAGGTCAAATTGCTTTCTTGCCATGTTTCACTTTTCAACATATTCAAAAATCGGTCGCCGGCCGGCGCGGCCGGCCTGATCACATCGCTGCGGCATCGAGGTTTTCCAGGCTCTTGAGGAAGCGCTGGCATTCCGGCGGCAAGCCGGCCTTCAGCGTCACCGTCTTGCCGCTGTCAGGGTGCGTAAAACTGATCTGGTGCGCGTGCAGGAACATGCGCTTGAACGCGCCGCGCTCGCCGTCGGCCTTTTGCAGGGACTTGTTCAGGGGGAAATCGCCGTACTTGTCGTCGCCCACGATGGGAAAACCGCTGGCCGACAAATGCACGCGTATCTGATGGGTGCGGCCGGTTTTCAGTTCCGCTTCCAGCAGGGCGAATTCGCCATAGCGCCGGATCAGGGAAAACACCGTATGCGACGCTTGCCCGTCTTCCTGCACCCGCACGCGGCGCTCGCCGTCGGCGGTGCTGTACTTGTGCAGCGGCAACTTGATGTGCTGGCGGGCGTTTTTCCAGTCGCCATGGACCAGGGTCAGGTAACGCTTGTCGGTGAGGCCGTCGCGGATCTGCTCGTGCAGGTTGGTCAGGGCCGACCGCTTCTTGGCCAGCAGCAACACGCCGGAGGTGTCGCGGTCGAGCCGATGCACCAGTTCCAGGAATTTGGCGTCCGGACGCGACGCACGCAATTGCTCGATGACGCCGTAGCTGACGCCGGAACCGCCATGCACGGCCACGCCGGCCGGCTTGTCGATGATCAGCAGATGATTGTCTTCGAGCAATATCTTGAATTCGGCGCCGGGGGCGACCGCAGCAGATGCCTTTTCGGCAATGCGGATCGGCGGCACGCGCAGCACATCCCCGTCTTGCAGACGATAGGTCTGGTCGATACGGCCCTTGTTGACACGCACTTCGCCGGAACGCAGGACACGGTAAATATGGCTTTTGGGCACGCCTTTGCAGACGCGCAAGAGGAAATTGTCGATGCGTTGACCGGCTTCCTCTTCCGAAATCGTGAGCAGCTGGACTTGCGGCG